>ERZ1673749.512-NODE-512-length-41775-cov-6.256304_pt1 | contig 41775 bp, 35 predicted proteins | sample MGYA00580204_ERZ1673749 | MGnify/ENA primary metagenome ERZ1673749 (study PRJEB41218, sample SAMN15661745) | gut metagenome | host: Homo sapiens | place: Canada: London | collected 2015-08-20/2019-03-30 | study: EMG produced TPA metagenomics assembly of...
CTATCGAAGAGGGACTGCGTTTCGCAGTTCGTGAAGGCGGACGTACGGTTGCTTCCGGCGTTGTTTCCAAGATTATCGAATAGTGGAAGATGACAAAGATCGGACAGGGCAGCATGCTTGCTGCCCTTCTTTTTTTGGGAGAGGCGCCTTCGTTGCTCCGGTTCCTATGCTATAATAGGTGCGATTACTTGGAAGGGAGAGCAAAGGATGGACCAAAAACAATGGATATTATTGATAGGCTGCTCGCTTTCCATCGGCGTTCTTGCTTTTTCCGCTTTTGTTCGCTTTGGATTGCCGTCACAGACGAGCAAGAAAAAACCGAGGGGAAGAAAGGGACTTTCCTGGCTTCTTTGGCTTTGTGGCATTGGGATTTTCCTCCTGACCCTTTTTTTCGTGATGCAGTGAGGGGAAAATCATGAAACAGCGCAGCCGTTTTTTATCTTTTTCCCGCTGGCGAAAAAAGAATCCGATCAAATTTTATGTTCTCATCGCTCTTTTGGGCCTTCTTTTGCTTATGCTCTATGCTTCCAACCATTCCTGGAAGAAGAGTCACTATCAAGTCAGCTCCCCGAAAATTTCGAATGCCTTTAATGGCTTTAAAATCTGTCAAATTTCCGACCTGCATGGAAGAATTCCGGGCAATGGATCGGATTTCATAGCGGATATCCAAGAGGAAAAGCCGGACATCATCGTATTCACCGGAGATACCGTGAATCCCAAGAAGAATGAGCAGACGCCGTTTTTGGAGTACCTGCAAAAAATAAGTCAAATCGCTCCGTCCTACATGATCCCGGGGAATACCGAGCTTTTATGGGCCGAGGAAAAGCCGGAGGAGGAGAAAACCTTTCAAACGGAGGTTACAAAACGGGGAATCACCCTGCTTGAGAACCGCAGTGTGCCCATCCTACGCAGAGGAAGTCGCATCTTTCTCGCGGGTCTTCGGGAGGATTTTCATTACTATCCGGATTATCGAAAGGGCGTTTCTCTGCCGGTCGGTCAATTTTTAAAGCGGGAGAAAGAAAGCTATGAGATTCTTTTGGCCCATAATCCCGAATATTGGCCCGATTATCTGACCTGGGGAGCGGATCTCACGCTGTCCGGTCATCTTCACGGTGGGATGGTTCGCCTTCCTTTTCTTGGGGGCCTGTTTACTCCGGAGGGAGGGCTCATGCCCGGCTATGATAAGGGACTGTATAAGCAGGGGAATCAGGCGATGGTCGTTTCGGCGGGCCTCGGTGTCTTTGTTTTTCCCTGGCGTTGGATGAATCCACCGGACCTGGTTTTTATCGACTTGCAATCGCAATCCATCCACTAGAGGAGGAAGAGAATGAAAAGAAATTGGGAGCAGCTCTCGCCCCAAGAGAAAGACGAGAAAACGAAAAAGGCAACCGAAAAAAAGAGATTCCGCATGGAGGATGCGCTTCCGGAGGGACCCGATGAGAAGTGGGTGCGCCACCGTGACGAAGTGGATTTAGGGGGACAGCGGTGCCTTTATCGCAATGAATCCCGCCTGCGTTATCAAGACTATGTGGAATTCACCCGCACGGCGATCTCTCTGCGATTAAAGCTCATTATTCTTCTTTGGGTTTTGGTTTCGGCGGGGATGGGACTCAGCCTGCTTATCTTGCAAGCCTTTCCCAAGCAGGACTGGGCAGCGATGCTTCTGGGGAGTCTGCTTCTTGTTGTGGGGCTGGTTTTTTTAATCTACTTTTTCTTTGTCATGCCCGCGCGTAACGCGAAATCCTATATGAAACAGGACTTACGGTATGCAGAGGGGAAGGAGGAAACCGTCCTGCGGCGTTTTTCGTTTTTTGAAACCGGTGTTCGTACCGAGACGGAGGATGGACGATGGAACGCTTTTTATTATAATGACATCGAGAAAGTATATGAAAATGCTCGTCTATACATCCTGCAGCTGGATCCCAAAAATGGTTATCTGATTCGAAAAGATGGGGGAAAGGAAGGAAGCTTGGAGGAAGTAAAGCCAAAAATCAAGCGGGCATTGGAAGCTCGAAAAAAACACCATGCAAGAAGGGAGGATGACCGTGACAAACACGAGCTCTAAAAGAAGGGGACTTTTGCTTCTTGGCATTGTCTTTCTGTTCCTGTGCCTCAGCCTGTTTGCGGTCTCGCCCAAGAATACCGTTGCCGTGAGTAACTTGAAGATCATGGGGGGAACCTATACGGGATCCACCGTTCGAGGGCGATTCGAAGGGCAAGGGAGCTTCACGAAAAACGGCGACTCCTATGAAGGCACGTGGAAGAATGGTCGCTTTGATGGGCAGGGAACCTTCCGAGCGAAGGAAGGATGGACTCTGCAAGGGAAGTTTCAACAAGGTCGACCTCTTGCACAATCAATTCTCACAACGAAAGAAGGAGAGAAATGGAAACGAGAAGCAAATGGAAATTGGACAAAGGAGGGAGAGAAGCCAGCGCCGTCCGCTCCGACAAAATAACGGATAAGGCGAGGATGGACTGGCTCGATAGCCTGCGAATTTTTGCCATGGCCCTGGTCATCATCTACCATTTTTTCCCTCAGAAGTTGCCTGCGGGATTCCTGGGAGTCGATATTCTCTTCGTGCTATCGGGATTTTTGGTGACATCGCTTGCTCTCGATGAGTTTTCGGACGAAGGGAAGTTTTCCTTAGGAGAATTCTATCAACGAAGAGTGGTTCGCATTCTTCCCAATGTTCTTCTTCTCGTGCTCTTGGTCCTGCCCTTTGCTTTGCTCGCAAATCCCGATTTTTTGGTGGACATTCAAAGACAGCTTGCTGCCGTTTTTGGATTCTCGACGAATCTCTACGAGATTGCCAGTGGCGGAAGCTATGAAAGCCAGTATGTGAAGCATCTCTTTCTTCACACCTGGTCACTGGGCCCGGAAGTACATTTCTACATTCTTTGGGGCTTTTGCATCTGGCTGTTGTCCCGGAATCGACAAAAAAACCGGAAGCAGAGTCGCATGGAGAATCGCCCCTTTCTCACGGGAAAACTTCGCTATGAGATTTGCCTGCTCAGCATGGTCCTGTTTATGGGCATGAGCATCCTGCAGGGCGTGTTAACGCTTGCGGGCACGTCCACCGCTTTTCGGTATTTTTCCGACCTGACACGGATGGCCCCCTTTTTTATGGGAAGCTTTGTTGCGGGCCTCACCGGCTTTCGCAACCTTCCCGCCGCCTTCGTCCGTTTGGGGGAGAAGAGTAAAAAGATGGCCTCTTTCAGCCTTATGCTGGTGATACCTGTTCTCTGTCTCCTGTGTGCCGTGAGCTTTCGGTATGACAGCAAGAAAACCTATCTTCTGGCATTTCCCACGGTTGCCCTGCTGGTTGGCCTCTACATCTACCGAAGCCGTTTACTCAGCGTGATGGGCGCTCAGGGGTGGGAGGGAAAAACCGTTCACTTCCTGTCCCGAATGACCTATCCGCTCTATCTGTTCCATTGGCCCTATTTTGTGCTGTTGAGCCGGGTCATGTCTCGCCCTCCGGCGGCCATCCTTGCGATTCTTCTTGCCTTTTTTTGCAGCCTGCTTGCAGAATTCTTTTGGCAGCCCCTGTTTTTCCACAAGGAGCTGGGGCTTTGGAAAAAGCACACCCTTTCGTCCGGTCTGAGCAGGGGAATTCTTGGTCTGGCATCCGCTCTTCTCCTTCTGTTTTGTGTATTATCCGCCAAGACAGAGCCACAGCTTTTGGAGATGGAAGAGAGGGTGTGGGCCAACGGCTTGGACCAGGATCAGGAGACCCTTTATGCAATCCAGCAAAACATTTCTGAAAAGTCACAAAAAGCGCAGGCTGCCAAAAAGGAAAGGGAACAGGCCCAACTCAATCAATCTCTGGAAAAACTGACGGTGACCGTGATTGGCGACAGTGTTTCCTTGGTTGTCAGGAATTCCTTAAAAGAGCAGATAAAAAATATAAGCATCGATTCTGCGGTGAGTCGCTTTCTTCACGATGGGGTTGCCGTCATGAAACAAAAAGAGGCGGAAGGAAGTCTGGGACATTTTGTGATCATCGAGCTGGGGACCAACATATATCCGGATTTTGAAAAACAGTTCCAGCGAATTATCGATGCTTGCCCCAAGGGACACCGACTCGTCTTTGTCTCACCCTATGATAAGAGCAAGGATCAGGAAATCGACTCCGTGAAGTATACCGATTTTCTGCGCAAGGTGAAGAAGCCGCCCTTTGTAACCATTGCCGATTGGGCAGCGATCGCCCAGCAACATCCTGCCTATTATACCGACACGGATGGGGTTCACTTTTACGGAAAAAAAGAGGCAATTTCCCAATTTACCAAGATGATTCAGGATGCTCTAAAAGAGAGCATAAAAAAGCCCGCTAAATCCTAGCGGGCTTTTTTATGCTTATTTTTGGATTTCCGTGGTATTTTTTGCGATGTTCACCACAATGTCTCTGGCCAAATCCATCCAGGAAATGACGGCAATCTCATAGGGACCATGCGGGAAGAGGCCCCCCGTGAAAATATTCGGCGTCGGTAAACCCATGAAAGAAAGCTGGGAACCGTCGGTTCCTCCCCGGATGGGGTCTTTCATCGGGATCACCCCTGCTTGATCAAAGGCCTTCTCCGCAATTTGGAGGATGTCCATGTGGTCCTTCATGACCTCGCCCATGTTGTAGTAGCTGTCCGTGATTTCCAGATCGATGGAAGTCTGGTACTTCTTTTTTAGAAAGTCCACGATCTCGGTCAAGAGCTGTTTCTTATTTTCAAATTCTTTTTTGTCAAAGTCTCGGATGATATATTGGAGTTTGGCCTCTTCCACACGACCGTTAAAGTCGGTGAGAAGGTAGAAGCCCTCGTATCCCTCGGTATATTCCGGCTTTTGCTGTACGGGGAGCATGCTCTCTAATTCCATTCCGATCCGAGAGGCATTCTTCAACCGTCCCTTGGCACTTCCCGGGTGAATGCTTTCTCCGTGAATGGTGATGACCGCATCACAGGCGTTGAAGCTCTCGTAGGCGAGTTCTCCTTTCGCACCACCATCAATAGTGAATGCCGCATCCGCCTGGAAGGCACTGACGTCAAATTTGTGCGGTCCCCGTCCGATCTCTTCGTCGGGAGTGAATCCAATACGGATTTTTCCGTGCTTGATTTCGGGGTGGGCTAACAGGTGTTCCATGGCGCTCATGATGGCGGCAATTCCGGCTTTATCGTCGGCTCCCAGCAGGGTCTTACCATCGGTGGTGATGATTTTTTCACCGACCAACTCCTTCAAAATCGGGAATTTTTCTTCCTGAATCACATGGTTCTCGTCGAGGCGGATATCTCCCCCCTGATAGTCGATGATTTGAGGATTGGTGCATTTACCCGGATAATCGGGACTGGTATCCATATGGGCCAGGAAGCCAATCGTGGGGCAATTTACCTCCGTGTTGGCCTCCAGTGTCGCAAAAAGGTAGCCGTTTTCATCCAAATGAATCTCTGTGAGACCCAACGTTTCCATCTCTTCTTTCAGCAGATGGGCGAGATCAAACTGTTTCTCGGTGCTGGGGCAACTCTGTGAATTGGGATCGGAGATCGTGTCAACGGCTGCATAGCGCAAGAGCTTTTGATAAACTTGTTCCATATTCCCTCCTTCTTTATAATGAGAGTGTAAGCGGAAAGAGGTCGAATTGCTTCTGGCGCCTCTTTCGGACTTCCTTTTATTATACACAAAGATACCTTGAAAACGCTTGTTGATTCTCCGGGGAAACCGAGAATCGAGGAGGAAAGATGAACATTGTAGATATCATTTTAAAAAAAAGAAATGGGAAGATCCTGAGTCCGGAGGAAATTTCATTTTTTGTTTCCGGCGTGAAGGAGAAAACCCTGCCGGATTATCAGATTTCTGCCTTATTGATGGCCATTTTTTTCCGGGGACTTAGCAAAAAAGAGACCTCCCTGTTAACCAAGGAGATGGCCCGCTCAGGCGACCGGCTATCGTTTCCGGAAATCACCGATCCCATCGTGGACAAACACTCCTCGGGAGGCGTGGGGGATAAGACGTCTTTGGTGATCGCACCGGTGGTGGCGGCTTGTGGGCTTCCCATTGCCAAACTATCGGGAAGAGGCCTGGGTTTCACCGGCGGCACCGTGGATAAATTGGAGAGCATCCCCGGTTTTCGCACCGAGATTTCCAAGGAGGACTTTATTCGCTTTGTTCAGGAGGATGGCATTTCCATCATCGGGCAGAGCGGAGACATTGCTCCCGTGGATAAGGTTCTCTATGCGCTTCGGGATGTCACGGGAACCGTGGATTCCATTCCCTTGATTGCTGCTTCTATCATGTCCAAAAAATTGGCGGATGGGAGCGATGCCATCGTCTTGGATGTGAAGTACGGTTCGGGCGCCTTTATGAAAAGTCCGGAGAAGGCCATCAAACTCGCTCGGGAGATGGTCGCGATTGGCGAGGACAACCATAAGCGAACCATTGCCCTGGTCACCGACATGGACCAGCCGCTGGGCTCTGCGGTGGGCAACAATCTGGAAGTGATTGAGGCCATCGAAACCTTGCAGGGACATGGACCGGAAGATTTCCGCAGAGAGTGTCAGGCTCTGGTTGAGGCGATGCTGATGGCGGGCGGTAAATGTGAGACCCGGAAAGAGGCGTGGGAGGCCTACCGACGGGTGATTGAGGATGGATCGGCCTTCCGGAAGTTCCGCAAGATGGTGGAAAATCAGGGGGGTGATGTATCCTACATTGATGATCCGGAAAAGTTTCCAAAGGCGCCGCTCTGCTTGGAGGCAAGAGCAGAAGAAGCGGGCTTCGTAACGAAGATCAATGCGGAAGAGATTGGAAAAAGCAGCTTGCTCCTGGGAGCGGGCCGGCTTCGCACGGAGGATACCATCAATCCCGCGGTGGGTCTTCGCATTGAAAGAAAAGTGAATGATCCGGTAGCGGTGGGAGATGTCCTGTTCCGCGTCTATGCGCAGGATGAAAAGACGGGGAAAGAGGCGATGGAGAAGGCGAAAAAAGCTTACCGGATTTCCGAGGAGAAAACAGCGGCTAAGAAGATGGGACCGGTGATTGCCCTGGTGAGCAAAGAGGGTGTGGAAGAAAGGCAGGGGGAGTAACCATGTACCTAGAGAATTGGGAAACGAGTCGCTACCGTGATCTCGTTGACAGGGCGGTAAAAGCCCTGGAGTTTGCCTACACGCCCTATTCCCACTTTCAGGTGGGAGCCGCCCTGCTCGATCGGCAGGGCAGGGTGTGGACGGGCTGCAACATCGAGTCTGCCTCCTATACGCCCACCAGCTGTGCGGAGCGAACCGCTCTTTTTAAGGCGGTCTCCGAGGGCGTAAAAGAATTTCAAGCCCTCGTTGTCGTGGGAAGACAGGAAGGAAAGGACCGACTGACCGAAAAGCCAACCGCCCCCTGCGGGGTTTGTCGGCAGGCACTCGTGGAGTTCTGCCCCCCCGATATGCCCGTGATTTTAGCGGATGCGACGAAGACGTTGTCCATCTTCCGGCTGGACGAACTGCTCCCGCTTTCGTTCACCAAGGAGCAGATGGAAGAATAAGAAAACTCCCGGGAGAGATTCCGATCTCTTTCCCGGGAGTTTTTTTGTACCCTTTTCCGTGTTCTTTTTACTTCCGCCTAGTTCTCTACGGTGAGCAGTGGGGCATGGGCCTCGATGATTTTTTCTGCGGCTTTCATCCCATCAAGAGCGGAGGAGATGATTCCTCCGGCATATCCGGATCCCTCGCCGGCGGGATAAATTCCCCGAATCGAGGCTTGCCCATCCTCTGTTCGAAGGATGCGCACGGGGGCAGAGGATCTTGCTTCCACACCGGTGAGAAGGGCATCCTCTCCGGCAAAGCCGGGAATTTTATGGTCCCAAAGTTTGAGGGCCTCCTGAAGAGACTTGGTGATTTCCGGCGGGAATAGGTCGTTTAAGCGACTTAAGCGATAACCGGGCAGGATGCTGGGCTTCACTGCGCCCAGGGTAGTGCTCTCTCGATTGGCCAGGAAATCCACCACTCTCTGCACCGGAGCCTTATAATCCTCGCCTCCCAGATTATAGGCTTTCTCCTCCAGTTGCCGCTGGAAGCGGATGCCGTCGAAGAGCGTCTCGCCATAGTCTCCCGGGCCAATGCTGGTGAGCAGCGCGGAGTTGGCATTGACAGAATCTCTTTGATAGTTGCTCATGCCATTGACACAGAGTCGACCTTCCTCCGAGGAGGCATTGACCACAAAACCTCCGGGGCACATGCAGAAACTGTAAACGCCGCGATTTTTCCCCTCTGCCATGGGGTAGGAAGACTTTGCGGTGAGCCAATAGGAGGCACGAGGGAGGGAGGCATGAAAAGCCGCCTTCCCGTATTGCGCTTGTTCGATCAGGGCCTGGCGGTGCTCCACCCGAAAGCCCACGGCGAAATCCTTGTTTTCCATGGACAGACCCCGCTCATGAAGAACTTTGTAGGTGTCCCTTGCGGAATGTCCGATGGCAAGGATCATCCGGGAACAGGGAATTCGCCTCTTCGTGGTCTTTATGGCCTTTAATTCCAAGGCGGAAATTCCTGTCTGTGTCTCCACATCCATGAGCCCTTCCCGAAAAGCATACTCGCCCCCAAGCTCTCGGATATGCCTCCTGAGCTTCTGTAAGACCCCTTGGAGACGATCCGTCCCGATGTGGGGATATTGCTCCCAGAGAATTTCTTCCGGGGCTCCGAAGGAGACAAAGGCTTTGAGGATGCTATAGACTCTGGGGTCCTTGGATCGGGCGGTGAGCTTTCCGTCCGAAAAGGTTCCGGCTCCCCCCTCTCCAAACTGGACATTGGAAGTCGGAGAGAGCTTTCCGCCCGCCCAGAAGGACTCCACCTGCTTTTTCCGCTCTTCCACCGGGGAACCCTGTTCCAAGATAAGGGGAGCATATCCCTTCTCTGCTAAGAGGAGGGCGGCAAAGAGCCCACAAGGGCCGCTTCCCACCACCACGGGACGATGGGGAAGAGGGACCCTCCCCGGGATGGGGTCGAAGTGACGTTCCTTCCATTCGACCAAGTCCTTCTGATCCCTGTGGGAGGGAGAAGGCGTTTGTTCACAGCGGACCAAAAAGTGGACATTTTTCTGAATCTTTCCCTTTCGTGCATCGATCGAAACGCGGTAGGGCTGAGCGGAGAATCGGTCCGGGTTCATGTGCAACTTCTTTGCCAGTCGTTGCATCGCTTCTTCCTTGTCGGCATCCAATCCCAGGCGAATGTTACGAACAAGCCAGGTTTTCATCTTCCACTTCCTCTTTCTCTTGGGCCTGCAGGAGTTCCTCCACCTTTAGGCGGAGAGCGCCTTCCATTCTCTTTTGAAAGAGGTCACAGCTAAAGGGAACCGTCCCTCGAATATCTCCGGAAGCATGAAGGGCATTGGCGGTACAGCCACCCGAGCAGTAGAGTTTTGCCCAACAATCTTTGCATTGGGGGCGAGAATAGCAATTGCACTCTTTAAAGTCATTGACAAGATCCTGCTTTTTCACCCCATCAAACACGGTGCCAATGCGGTAGGGCTCATCGCCGACAAACTGGTGGCAGGGGTACAGGTCTCCCCAAGGCGTCACCGCCATGTATTCCGTTCCCGAGCCACAGCCCGAGATGCGCTTATAGATGCAGGGGCCGCCTTCCAGGTTGAGCATGTAGTGATAGAACACGAAGGGTTGGTCTTCCAGTGGCAGGTCCTCCACGGCTTTTCCCTCCTTGCGCGCCTGATGAGCCGCCCGAGATCTCCGGATCATCTCCTGGGTGAGCAGGTCATATTGGTGCTCCAATTCTTTTAGATCCTCCGGCCCAAGCATATAGGGTTCCGAGGGATCGCCGATGACCGGCTCCATGGAAAGTCGATGGAAGCCCAGATTGGCCATGTGAATGACATCCTTCACAAAATCGATGTTATTTTTGGTAAAGGTCCCGCGAACATAGTATTCTTGATCTCCGCGACTCTTCACGAATTTTTGAAATTTAGGCACAATCAGGTCATAGGAACCCTTGCCGCCGATGGTGTGACGCAGACGGTCATGCACCTCTTTGCGGCCATCCAGAGACAGGACCACATTGTGCATATGCCGGTTTAAGAACTCACCCACCTCGTCATTGAGGAGGACCCCGTTTGTGGTGAAGGTGAAGCGAAAGACTTTATGGTATTTTTCTTGGATGGATTCCGCATATTCCACCGTCTTTTTCACGACGTCCCAGTTCATCAAAGGCTCCCCGCCGAAGAAATCAATGTCCAGATTGCGATGGCTGCCCGAGTTTTCAATCAGAAAGTCAATGGATCGTTTCGCCACCTCGAAGGACATTAAGGCCCGTTCCCCGTGGTATTTTCCCTGACTGGCGAAGCAATAGTCACAGTCCAAATTGCAGGTGTGGGCAACATTGAGGCAGAGGGCCTTCACCTGTACGGGGCGGTCCCTCAGGTCCAAGGAAAGACTGCCATATTGGTCCTCCGTGAGAAGGAGTTGATCTTGAATGAGGCCTTGCACCTCTTCCAAGATTTCTCGGGCCTCTTCCTCTTTCAAACCCTCAAAGCGGGCAAGGAGAAGCGTGAGCGCCCTTTCCGAATTCTCGGGGGCCACAAGGCTGGGGTCTTTCTCCATTTGTTCGGCAATAAAAAGAGCCGGATCGTCCAAAAGATGGACAGAGCCGGAGTACACATCGACGACGATATTTTGTCCTCGATAGGGAAAGCTGTGAATCATATATTCTCCATTCTAAAGAAAAGGCCGCTCAAAAGAGCGGCTTTTCTTGAAGTAATTGGATGTTCTTCTTACTTAGCCTGTGCTTTTTCACAGGATTGGTTGGCAATTCCACAAGAGGTTTTGCAAGCCGATTGGCAGGAAGTCTGGCATTCGCCACAACCACCGTTGTTTACGCTCTTCTGCAGGTTGCGTGTGTGTAAACTGATGATATGTTTCATCATCGTCCTCCTTCATTCCAAAGATTCATTGTTCTCATCTATTGTATAGCCCCCATGGGCAATCGTCAATGTTCTAGCCTTCCTTGACGACATAGATTTCGGCAGGAGCCTTCCCATAGCTGGACTTCAATTTTACTCTCTGCTTACCCAATTGCAGGAATCGATCCAAAATATCCTGGGCGATTCTCTCGCCGGGAATCAGCAGGGGAATTCCAGGAGGATAGGCCCAGATGTATTCATTGGCAATCCGACCCAAGCTATCTTCCAGGCGAACAAACTCCCCGGGCCCTTCCCAGGCATCCAAGAGCCGCATGGCCTTTTGGGGAATCTCGGGAAAGATTGATTCCTGAAGCTGGGCTTCATAACGGAGTTCCTTATCCACCTCCAAAAGCGTGTCTGCAAAGCGAAGAAGACCCTCCTCCGTGTCTCCCAGGGTCACCATGGCCAGTGAATAATCTCCGTAGCCCATCTCCAGCTCAAATCCTCTCTGCCGAAGGATGTCATTGAGCTCGATGCCTTTTACCGTCACGGCCTTGGTCGAAATGATGATCTTACTGGGATCCATGTCATAGCAGAGGGGGTGATTTTCCTTCCGATCCCTGCCCATGCCCAGGACCTCCAATTTTTCCAATCCCTCCAGGCGATGAGAGACCTTATCGATTATTCGATACATATTGTCCAGATCCCGAGCCCCTTCGGAGCGCATGTAGCCGATGCATTCATCGCAGGAAGCGAGCAGCAGGTGGGAGGGGGAGGAGGTTTCGAAGATGGCCAAGTTTCTTGCCATCTCTTCGGAATCCACCCTCTCCGAGATGTGAAGGACCGCCGTTGCGGTCAGAGAGGGCAGCGTCTTGTGCAAACTCTCGATCACGATGTCGGCCCCCTCATGGATCGCATCTTTATAGCGATGGCTGTAGTGGAAGTGAGCACCATGGGCCTCATCCACAATGAGCCGGGCGCCGTGTGCATGAACCACGTCGGCGATGGCTCTCACATCGGAAATCACGCCCTCAAAGGTCGGGGATGTGATGAAAACGCAAGTGATCTTGGGATCCCGATCCAGTAGCGTCTCGACCTTCTTGGGCGAGATGGAGGCATACATTCCAAATTCCTGATCAATCTCCGGGGAAAGGAAGGTCGCATCCAAATCACAGATCTCCATCGCATGGTAGGTGGAGCGATGGGCGTTTCGGGTCATTAATAAATGATCTTTTCTTTTCGTCAGGGTTCGAATGGCGGAAATAATCCCTCCGGTAGAGCCGTTGACCATATAGTAGCTATTGGCTGCCCCATAATCCTTGGCGAGTTCTTCCTGGTGTCTTTTCAGGAGCCCCGATGGGTCATGAAGATTGACCATGTGGGGGGATTCCGTCATATCCAGGGAATAGAGGAGGGCATCTCCAAACTTTTTCGTGTTTCTTTTGTGTCCGGGCATGTGTAAGGGATAAACCGAACTGTGTGAGTAGGATTGAAGCACATCATAGATGTAGTCCGCTTGATCAACTTGATTCCAGGAAATGAGCCCGCGCTCTTCCGGCAGTAAATATTTTTTCGTCATAGACACTCCCAACATCATTTATTTTGCGCGTATCGGTGGTATTCTACGATTGGTTACGAGATAATTTTCGCGCATACAGGCTAACAGTATAAGGCTTTTATCTTCGGATGTATACCATTTTTATTCGATTTTACCAAAAAACAAAGACCCCATTCTCAAGGGAATGGAGTCCGGATTTTTTTAGGAAAGATTTGCTCTATTTTCCAGCAATTTTATGGAAGTGGGCGATGTAGGCGTCCACAAATTTCTGCAAGAATTCTTTGGTATCCTCTTTCATGCTTCCGTCTTCATGGAAGTAGTTTTGAACCGAAGAGAGGTAAACCTCCGGCATCTGCAGGGGAATCAAGTCCAGATAGACCAAAGTTTGCCGCACCGCAAAATTCGCCAGGGCCCCACCCTGGGCACCCAGGGAAGCACTTGCCACCGCGGCGGGCTTTCCGTTAAAGGTTCCCTTGGCACGGGATCCGACATCCAAGGCGTTCTTGAGTGCGGGAGGAATCTGCCGATTGTATTCCGGGGTAAAGAAGATATAGCCGTCCTGCTCCTTTGCTTCTTTCCGGAAGCGGTGATAGCTGTCGGGGAGCCGGGAGGAATCTTGATCATAATCCTCAATGTAGTAAGGAAGATCTCCGATTTCCAGGAAGGTGATTGCAAAGTCTTCGGGGAAGAGGCATTTTACGACCTCTGCCACTTTCTTATTCCAAGAGTCCTTGCGAAGGGACCCGACCATGAATCCGATTTTGTTTGTCATGCGCTGCTCCTTTTCCGGTAAATTCTTACTCAATGTTTAAACTGTCCGATAATTGGTTAAAAATATTTGCAGTTCACTTATAGCCTGTTCTATCTGTTTAAAACATTTTATTTTTTTCGAAATTTTTTATCGATGAATATGGAAGGAGGCACGGTATGAGAGGATACCGAACGGTAATCCCTTTTCTTAAGAAAAATTGGCATCGCTATCTGATTGGAATTCTCCTTTTGATCGCAGTGGATTTTGCGGACCTGTTGGTTCCACAGATTATCCGGCGTTTTGCGGACCTGATCAGCAGTGGACAGCTGAATCGGGATCGCCTTTTCCAATTGATCCTTCAGCTCATTGCCCTGGGCTTCATGATGGCGGGGGGGCGATTTATCTGGCGAATCAACATCTTTGGAACGGCGCGAAAGCTGGAGTATTGGCTTCGCGATAAGCTGGTCAAAAAATATTTGTCCATGGACCAATCTTTCTTTAATAACCATCGCACGGGGGACCTGATGGCGCATGCGACCAACGATGTGTTTTCGGTCCGCAACTCCCTCGGGGGTGGGGTGATGATGATCACGGACTCGATTTTCATGACCTTTCTCTCGGTGATCTTGATGGTGATGACCGTCGGGATAAAAACCGCGGCAATCGCCTTGATTTCCCTTCCCTTTCTGGTCTTTGCCATCAGCCGGATTCTCACGCCCCTTCAGAAGAGGTCCCGCATCGTGCAGAACACCTTCTCCGATTTAACCACGGAAGTCCAGGAGAACTTATCGGGCGTTCGGGTGATCAAAGCCTCGGCGATTGAGGAAAATCGAGAAAGGTCCTTTCAGAAGGTCAATGACCTCTACTTAGAGAAGAACATGGACCTGCTTCGCTTAGACGGCTTGTTTGATCCCTTGATCGATCTGATCTCGGGGATCAGCTTTGTGGTCTTTATTTTTTACGGCTCCTCCCAGGTGCTTCGGGGGAGCATGACCATCGGATCCTTTGTTGCCGTCATCGAGTATCTGTATCGCATCATTTGGCCCCTGGTCGCCATGGGGATTGTCACCGGTTCCTTCCAGCGAGGGATTGCTTCCATGAACCGGCTCAACGAGATTTTTTATGCGCTGTCGAAGATTCAGGAACCCCAGGATGGAATTCAACTGGATAAGGTGGAGGGCAGGATTACCTTTGACCATGTCTGGTTCCGCTATTCCGACCAGGAGGACTGGGTGCTGAAGGATGTGAGCTTTGAGCTGAGTCCGGGAACTTCTCTTGCGATTTTAGGGCGGACCGGCTCCGGGAAGTCGACCATCATCCAGCTTATCCTCAGGCGCTATGAGGTCAATCGCGGGAAAATCAGCCTGGATGGGGTCGATATTCGGGACCTTTCCTTCAAATCGCTCTATACCAATCTTTCAGTCGTTTTCCAGGAGAGCTTTTTGTTCTCGCGAACCATTGCGGATAATATCGCTTTTTCGGCGGATCACGCAGCACAGGACAGGGTGGTCCAGGCCTCGGAATTCTCCCAGGTTCGCTCCGACATCGAGCGGATGGAAGAAGGCTTCCGGACCCTGGTTGGCGAGCGGGGTGTGACCCTGTCCGGAGGCCAGAAGCAGCGGGTGGCCATTGCCCGTGCTTACTATGAGGATGCCTCGGTCCTCCTTTTGGATGATGCCCTCTCCGCCGTTGACACGGAAACGGAGAATCGGATTCTTAAGAATCTTCGCAAGCGGTCCAAGAGTCTTGTGCTGGTCAGCCAGCGAATCTCCACGGTGGAAGGATGCGACCAGATCATCGTCCTGGAGGAGGGAAAGATTTCTCAGCGGGGCAAGCATGCGGACCTGCTTCAGGAGGAGGGCTTCTATAAGGAGCTCTATGAGCAACAGCTGCTGGAGAATCGCTATCGTGAAGTGGATGTGGAATGGGAAAAGGAGAAAGAGAATGCAACCGACTAAGAAAAAACGCTCCAATCTTTCTCGTCTTTTGGATTATGCGAAGCCCCATAAGTGGTGGTTTTTATTGATCCTGGCCCTGGTTTTTCTGACCGCTGCCGCTTCCCTGGTGGAACCTTATCTGATTCGTCTGTTGATCGATAACCATCTCTCCGCCATCGCCGATCAGGGGGCCGATTCCGCCATGAGAAGTCAGGCCGTTTCGGGCGTGATTCGCATCAGCTTGATTTATCTCTTCATGGTGATGGGGTCTTTTGTGTTGAGCTACGCACTCTTTTACCTGCTCCATCGAACGGGCCAGCGCATTCTTCGCACCATTCGGCAGGGACTCTATGACCATATTCTGCGCTTCCCCATGGCCTACTTTGACAAGCATCCCATCGGGTCGTTGGTCACCCGGGTCACCAATGATACGGAGGCGCTGAATGAACTGTTTACGTCGGTGCTGACGAATCTCACCAGGAGCTTCTTCACCCTGGCGGGCATTATCCTGATCATGTTCCAGCTGAATGCGAAGATTGCGGGACTGGCGATGCTGTCCCTGCCCTTTGTAGTCTTGATTTCGGTGATTTTTCGCCGGGTCATTCGCATCGTCTATGAGCAGCAGCGCAAGGTCCTGTCAACCATAAACACCAAGCTTTCGGAGAACATTTCGGGGATTGCGGTTATTCAAACCTTCTTTCGGGAGAAGAGCATCTACGAGGAATTCAATCAGGTGAACCATCGCTATTTGGACCTGGCTCACAAGGAGATCACCTATTTCGCGATTTATCGTCCCGCCATTGAGATTGTTCGATCCCTCGGGCTTGCCGCCCTGCTCTGGTTTGGCGGTGTCGCGAACATGGAGGGCGCGGTAACCTTCGGGGTCCTCTATGCCTTCACGGATTACTTTCAGCGCTTCTTTCGCCCCATTTTGAATTTCGCAGAGACCTTTAATGTCATTCAGTCGGCCATGACCTCCACCAATCGCATCTTCAAGCTGATAGATGAGCCCGTGGAGGATAACCAAGGGAAAAGGCAGCTTCCGGAGGGAGGACTACGAGGAGAGATTGAATTTGATCATGTCTGGTTCCGCTACAATAAGGAGGAAGAGGAGCCGGAGTGGATCCTAAAGGACGTGAGTTTCCATATTCAACCCGGACAATTCGTTGCTTTCGTCGGAGCGACGGGAGCGGGGAAGACGACGATCATGAGCCTGCTCTCCCGCTTTTATACCGTGGACAAGGGAAGAATTCTCCTGGATGGGGTGAATATTAACGAGTATGATCTGGCCGCACTCCGGCGGGGCCTGGGGGTGGTCCAGCAGGACGTGTTCCTCTTTACCGGAAATATTCTTGGCAATATTGCCATCGGCCGGGAGTCGGTGGGACGGGCAGAAGCCATCGAGGCAGCCAAGCTGGTTCATGCACATGAGTTCATCAGCCAGCTTCCCCACGGCTATGATCAGCCCGTAACGGAAAGAGGGTCCACTCTCTCCGCGGGCCAGCGGCAGCTGCTCTCCTTTGCCCGAATCATCGCCGGGAACCCCAGTCTTCTGATTCTGGATGAAGCGACCTCCAATATTGATACCGAAACGGAAATCCTCATTCAAAAGGCGATTTTAAACATGGCCAAGAACCGGACCATGCTGGCGGTCGCCCACCGGATCTCGACCATTGCCGATGCGGACCTGATTCTCGTGATGCACCATGGAAGGCTGGCAGAATCGGGAACCCGCCGGGAACTCCTGGAGAAAGACGGCTTGTTCCGGGTTCTCTATGAGCTGCAATACCAGGCAGGCAAGGGGGAGGAGAATTCCCCGTCTAAAGATTCCGCCCAATAATTTGCAGTTTGCTTTTTTAAAAAGGGGGAATTTATTATAATGAACAGAGAACCAAAGAAGGGAGCAAAACATGATTTTACCGACAAAAAAGACGTTTGAAGAGGGGGGCGATGTGCAGTTCACCGAGGAAACGGTGAATCGCGCCACGCAGACCTTTTCTCAGTTTATGACCCGCGTGTTTCTGATGATGTTTGTGGGCCTGGCAATCACGATGGGGGTGGCGGTGGCAACCTCGTATAATGCGGACATGCTGAACTTCGTGATTCAGGTGATGAATGGCGGAACGTTTTGGCTCTTCCTCATCGTCTATTTATTACTCTCCATCGGCATCTCCTATATGGTCTCCCATGTGAACGTGCTGGGCGCAGGGATCCTCTTTGTTGTCTATGCGGCAATGACGGGTTTTATGTTTAGCACCATTGGGCTCGTTTATGATACGCAATCGATCTGGCAGGCCTTTTTGGCCACCGGTTTGATGTGTGGACTGCTCGCTGCTTATGGAGCGATTACGAAGCGGGATGTGTCAAAAATCGGTCCCATCCTCTTTATCGGCCTTGTGAGCATCCTCGTTTTGTCCGTTTTGAACTCGATTTTCTTTCACAACCCGAATTTCAGCCTATTTATCACCATCGTGGGAATTGTTGTCTTCGGCTTTTATGTGGTATTTGATGTGAATCAACTGAAACGAATCTATGCGATGAACTTGGACAACGAGAGCATGAATGCCATTGCCATCGGAGGAGCATTGAGCCTCTATCTGGATTTTATCAACCTCTTCATTCGCTTGCTCAGCCTGTTTGGAAGACGGAGAGACTAGCACACAGAGCGCAAAAGGGAGACCCTACGGGGTCTCCTTTTTATTGCTAGCCTTTTTTTCATATGATAGAATTCTTTTAAATCGCGAATGCATGTGCCTTTGCAAGAAAGGAACTTATCTATGGAAGAAAAAAACGTAAGCAGAACCAGCTTTGTTTGCTCCGGAATTCTCATTGTCCTCAGCGTTGTCAGTTTGGTGATGCTGGGGTATTTTGAATATATCTTATTTTACAATCATGTATTACCGACGTCCTATCGTATCGGAATCGGTGTTGTGTTGGCCCTTTTCATCGTCATCTGCTTTGCCTTGGCACTGGGCCCCCGGCGACTCCTTTTTAAAGTGCTGGGAATTCTTCTATCCGCAGGCCTCATATTCAGCCTTTTTGTGGGCATCATGTATCTCACCATCGGCTTAAACACCCTGCAGTCCATTCAGACAACAAATTCCAATAAGCCGGTGGCAACGAAGAATCAATCCACGCCGGACCCCGTAAATGTGATGCGAGAGGGCTTCATTGTCTACGTTTCCGGCATTGATGAGTACGGATCCATCAGTGACGTCTCTCGGTCCGACGTGAATATTCTGTTGGCGGTGGATCCGAAAAACCACAATATTTGTATGCTCAGTGTGCCCAGAGACTCCTACCTTCGCATTGCCGGCGGAGGGAAGCATCGGAAGGACAAACTGACCCATGCGGGAATCTACGGGATTTCTTCCTCGGTCCAGACCATTGAGGAAGCCCTGGGAATCAATATCAATTATTTTGTGAGGCTGAATTTCACCTCTTTTCTCAAGATCATTGATCAAGTGGGAGGAATCGAAGTGGACAATCCCCATGATTTCACCCTGGGCAATGGGGTCCACTATCAAAAGGGAAAGATTACCTTAAATGGTGCGGAGGCCCTGGATTTTGTTCGGGAGCGGTATCACCTTCCCAATGGGGACTTTGATCGGCAGAAAAATCAGCAACTGGTCATTGAGTCGGTCTTTCATAAGGTGTTAAGTCCGCAGCTGATTCTCAGCTTTAACGGAATCATGCAGTCCATCTCGGATTCGGTGCAGACGAATGCCTCGCAAAAGGTTATTCTGGACTTTGTGAACAGCCAGATGGATGCGGAATCGAACTGGAAGTTTGCCACAATCTACCTCGACGGGGAGAACAAGATGGGACTGCCTTCCTATGCGATGCCCAATGCACGACTTTTTTTCTTTGTGCCGAAAGAAAGCAGTTTACGAAAGAATGGCAAGATCTTAAACCGCGTGGTCTCCGGCAACTACGAGCAAGATCTGGAAGAATTGGTCTCTGAGAGCTCATTTGAGGAAGAAGAAGGGGAGGAAAGGAAAGACTCCCGGAGGTCCACTTCTGAGGATGAGGAAAGTCCGGATTCGCAAGAGGAGAGTCAATCTTTGGGATACTAAACGAGGCTTCCAATAGAGAGCCTCGGGACAAGGAAAGGAGAAGATCATGAAGGCAAAGGAGAGTAATCGAAATCGTGTTGCCTATGAAATCTTCCACCTAACAAAGAATATCAGTTTTCATATCGCTCGAACCCGCCTCCAAAATTCCGTCGATGCGGAAAAGGTGGTTCAGCGCAGTCTCTGCGATGCGATGAAACTGCTGGAGTATGTGGACCTTTCCGATCGGATGCAGGTGAAAGGGCTGGTCGCGATTCTGACGACCCAAAACGCGAACAGCAGGGCGAGAAAAGAAAGGGCGGACAATCGAGGAGAAGGCACAACGCGCCAGATTGCTCAGGGGGACCTCCTGCAGGATGAAGACCTGTATCGCTTGGTGCATGGAATCTGGCAATTAACCGTCCGCGATCGGGCGGCTCTCCTTTTGGCGGGCTTGTATCACATGCCGCTCCGTGAAATTGCCACTCTGTTACATACCATGAAAAATCGAGTAGAGCTCAGAATCCAGCGAGGGCTCCACTTTTTAGGGGAACACGCTCCTTCCCCCAAGCGGCTCAGCGTGGAAGAGGGGCTTCTTCCGCAAGCATTGGCGAGCTGGATGGAGGAGTATTTGAACCGGCTGGAAGCCATTTCCAATGCGGATCCCTATCTCTTCACCCATGACTTTGAGCGAAGAACCATCCACCAGATGATAACGGGGCAGGGCGCCGTGAAAGAGATGTTAGAGGGTCGAAAATCGATGATCCTGATTTTTCTGGGAGCGGGGCTTGGCCTTATTTTCTTATTATTTTTGTTCTCACGGATTTTTTCTTCCCAACCACCCAAGAAAGAGGAAGCGGAGAGCGCCATTTCTCTCTCTTCTTCCGAGCCTCAGGAGCCGGAATTCCACGCGTTGGTGAGTGTGCCTCGAGCCTATTCGGCACCCTATCAATCAACCTGCCTTTTCATAGATCCGGAAACCTATATGCTCTATGAGGTTCCCAAAGGCGGCGAGGGAAAGAAGATGTATGACCTTTCTTTGATGGTCAAGGAGAATGGAAAACCCGTTCATCTTGGAAAGGTAGATGATGTGATTTATATCGCCTTTATTAATGGAAAGGGCGGAAAACTCAGTGGAAATCCCATAGAATTTACCAAAGCTCCCTATTGGGAGAGTGCCTGGTTTTATAACCAGCAGGAAAAAGTGGATTCGGAATGGGAAGGTGTGGTAATGAACGGGGTGAAATACAGTTTTCTATCCCAATAGTTACGGAGAGCATTTTAGGAGCATACGTTGATGAATAACAATAATCCTTTGGCAGGAGCAAGAGAACATGTGAAAGTGGCCTGTGATAAGTTGGGCTATGATGCGAGCATCTATAACTATCTCAGCGAGATGCAGCGCTTTATCTCTTTCCGCCTTCCCCTCCGACGTGATGATGGAAGCCTGGAGATCTTATCCGCTTATCGGTCCCTCCATTGCGACGCGCTGGGTCCGGGAAAGGGAGGCATCCGCTTTCATGAACAGGTGAGTCCCGAGGAAGTGCAGGCCCTTTCCCTGTGGATGAGCCTGAAGTGTGCGATTGCGGGCATTCCCTTTGGAGGAGGAAAAGGTGGCGTTACGGTAAATCCCAAAGAACTTTCGGAGGGGGAATTGGAAAGGCTGAGTCGGGCCTATGTGGACGGACTGTATCCAAATGTCGGTCCCTTTGTCGACGTTCCGGCACCGGATGTGAACACCAATGGGCAGATCATGACCTGGATGACGGATGAGTATCAAAAGCTGTCGGGACGGAAAGAGATGGGCACCTTTACCGGAAAGCCGGTGGGCCTTGGTGGCTCTTTAGGAAGAAACGAAGCCACGGGACTTGGTGTGGTGATCTCCCTGGCATGCTGGGCAAAGGAACAGGGAAAAACGTTGGATACCATGACGGCGACCATCCAAGGATTTGGTAATGTGGGCCTGATGACCGCCAAAGAACTCGCGAAGCGGGGAACGAAGATCGTGGCCATTGCACATCACGCTTCCTCCTATCCGGGAGAAGAGTATGCCATTTATTCCTCCGAAGGTCTGGATGTGGACCGACTGGAAGACTGGTACTACGGAAAAAACAAGAAGAATTTCTTAGCCTATCCCGGGGGAGAAGTCATTTCGGGGAAGGATTTCTGGGCGCTGGAAACGGATATTCTGGTTCCCGCCGCCTTGGAAAATTCCATTGAGGAAGACAATGCCTCCCAACTCCGTTGTTCGGTCGTTGCGGAGGGAGCGAACGGTCCGGTTAGCTTAGCGGGAGATCGAATTCTTCAGGAAAGGGGAATCCCCGTCATCCCCGATATCCTGGCAAATGGGGGAGGGGTTACTGTGTCCTATTTTGAATGGGTCCAGAATCAGTCCCTTTCCTACTGGACGGAAGAACAGGTGCGTGAGAAAGAGGAAGCGCTTATGACCCGAGCCTATGAGAATGTTTCTGAGACCGCAAGGAAATATGAGACAAGCCTTCGGGATGCCTGCTATATCTACTCGGTGGAAAAAATCGTTCAGGCCCTGCAAGCGAAGGGCCGCTTATAGAAAAAAGCAAAAAAAAGAAAGCCCCCTTAGGGGCTTTTTTTAGTCTCTTTCTTCCGGCGTATCTAAGAGCGCTTCCTGGATAAAGAACCGCGGCCTATGTTTGGCCTCCAAGTAGGTTTTTCCGATGTATTCTCCGATGATTCCCAGGGAGAGAAGAATCAGTCCTCCTATGGCCCAAAGGGAAGTGATCAAGGAGGCCCATCCTGCCACGGTATGTCCTCGGAAGTATTGGATGATCGAGTAGAGGAGCATAAAGAGGCTGATGATAAAGATAAAAAGGCCAAGTCGGAAAATCCATCGGATGGGGCGGTTGGAAAGGGAGGTGATTCCCTCAAAAGCAAAAGACAACATTTTTTTTAGGGGGTACTTGCTTTCCCCGGCGACCCGCTCCGCCCGATCGTAGTAGACCTTGGTAGCAGGGAAACCGAGCATGGGAACGAGGCCACGGAGAAAGAGATTGACCTCGGGGAATTCCTGTAAGGCTTCCAAGGCCCTGCGGGAAAGCAGACGAAAGTCGGCATGGTTATAGACGATGTCAGCGCCTAAGTGGGAGAGAAGCTTATAGTAGGCCTGGGCGGTCATCCTTTTAAAGGCGGTATCCGTCTCTCGGGAATTCCGAACCCCGTAAACCACATCATAGCCCTCTTGATAGGCCGCAAGCATCTTCTCCACCGCTCCGATATCATCCTGGAGATCCGCATCCATGCTGATGGCACAGTCGCAGTAAACAGAAGCGGTAAAAAGTCCCGCCAAAAGGGCGTTTTGATGGCCCCGGTTTCGGGACAGGCAAATTCCATTGAAATAGGGATTGTGTTCATGAGTTTCTCGGATCATCTCCCAGGTTCGATCCTTGGATCCGTCATTTACCAGCAGGCAGCGACTGGAAGGAGAAATAGTTCCGGCCTGCACGTTTTTTTTTAGCAAATCGTCCACCGCCTTAACGGTAAAAGGCAGGGCTTTTTCTTCGTTATAGCAGGGTATCACCAGGTATAAAATCGGAGCTTCCATACGTCCTCCTTTGCACACATTGAGTATCCCCATTATAACATGGGGAGCTTTTTTTGACTTTTTCTTTACTCGTGGTATAATTAAAAAATCAATGCGGTAGTGGCTCAGTGGTAGAGCATTGGCTTCCCAAGCCGAGGGTCGCGAGTTCGAATCTCGTCTACCGCTTTTCATTTGCAAGGTTGTAAAAATCGTGTTAAGATATTTTTCGTTATGGCGGCGTAGCCAAGTGGTAAGGCAGAGGTCTGCAACACCTTCACCCCCAGTCCGAATCTGGGCGCCGCCTTTTGCCTTCCAATTCCTCGGAGTTGGAAGGCTTTTTGTTTGTCCTTCCGGGGAAAATCATCTATACTGGAACTGAGTTTTGTAAGATAAATCCTAAGAAAGTAGAAGGGAGTTTCCATGCAAGAGTTTATTAAACCAGAGATATTATCCGGCTTCATGGAATTGCTACCGGAAGACCAGGTGCTCTTCGATCGCATCAAGGCAACCATCGAGCGAAATTTTCAGACCTATGGATTTTGGCCCTTGGACACCCCGGCCATTGAGAAAAGTGAGGTTCTGCTCGCAAAGGGAGGCGGGGAGACCACCAAGCAGATCTACCGCATTGATAAGGAAGGGAGTTCCCAGGACCAGGCTCTTCGCTTTGATTTAACGGTGCCTCTGGCCCGATTCGTGGCACAACATGCCTCCGAACTGGCATTCCCGTTTCGTCGTTACCAGATCGCGAAGGTGTACCGGGGCGAACGAAGCCAGAAGGGAAGGTACCGGGAATTTTATCAGTGCGATATCGACATCATTGGGAGGGATCAGCTTTCCCTCATGAATGATGCGGAAATTCCCTCCGTCATCGACCACATCTTCTCCGAGCTTGGAATTTCCACCCTTCGATTTCACATGAACAACCGCCGTCTTTTGAACGGCTTTTTCCAAAGCATCGGAATCAAGAATTGCACGGAAACCCTCCGCAGCATTGATAAGCTTGCCAAGATCGGTCAGGAGAAGGTCAACGCCCTGCTGGAAGAAGCGGGGGTGACCAAAGACCAGCAGCAGCAGATTGAAGAATTTCTCCATCAACCGGAGGACTCTCAGGAACTCCTGGAGCAGATCGAAAAGAAATATCTGACGAAGGCACCGATTCCCGAGGAGATGCTCCAGGGTTATCGGGAGCTCAAGGAAGTCTATGAGAGAATGCAGGAGTTCGGCATCCCCAAGGAGAGAATTCGGATTGATCTTTCGATCACGCGAGGACTGGATTATTACACGGGAACGGTCTATGAAAGCTTCTTGGACGGCTACCAATCGCTGGGGTCCGTGTGCTCCGGAGGCCGCTATGATGACCTGGCGAGCAACTTCAGCAAGGAGCATTTACCGGGGATCGGACTCTCCATCGGACTCACTCGTCTCTTCTACCAGCTGCGCTCGCAGCGGATTGTGGAACCGGATCGCGGAGACTATTTAAAGGTCCTGGTGATTCCTATGGGAGAGGAGCAGTTCTCGTATGGAATCCGGGTGGTGAACCTTCTCCGTCAACAAGGAATTCGCAGTCAGATTTACAGCGAGTCGGGAAAAATGAAGAAAAAATTTTCTTATGCGGACCAGGTGGGAACCCAGTTTGCCTTTATTTTGGGGGAGACGGAAGCCGCAGAGGAAAAGATCTCCGTCAAAAATCTCCGGACCGGGGACCAGGAGACGCTGTCATGGGAAGAGGCGGTTGCCCTTCTATCGAAAAAAGACAGGTAGGTCTTGCAATATTTTTTCCCTTGGAGTATAGTAACTTCATACTAAAACAAGTGAATACGGCGAGATGAAGAGAAGAGTAGGTGCCCAGGAATGGGAAAGCCAGACAGAGAGATTGGTAAGCTGCTGAAAGCCAATCCGAAATTCGGACACCGAAGACCACCTCCGATCGCTTTTTTGAATGAAGAACCAAGTAGGGTGGAACCACGATTGCATCGTCCCTAGCATGCAATCGTGGCTTTTTTTATGGAGAAAGGACAAGGCAATGAAGATTTTAAGCAAAGATGGAAGTGCGGTGGAAGTAAAAGATGGGGCAACGGCGTATGACTTTGCCAAAGCGATCAGCGAAGGCCTGGCAAGAAAGGCTCTTGCCGCGAAGGTGAACAAGGAGGACTGTGACCTTCGTACGGAATTGCATGAGGGAGACCGGGTAGGGATTTACACCTTTGACGATGCGTACGGTAAACTCGCTTTTCGTCACAGCACCTCCCACGTAATGGGACAGGCCGTTCAGCGTCTCTATCCGCAGGCAAAACTTGCCATCGGACCCGCCATTGCGGACGGTTTTTATTATGACATTGACTTTGGTGAGGAATCGCTGAAAGATGAAGATCTTCCGAGGATCGAGGAAGAGATGAAGAAAATCGTGAAAGAGAAATTGGACATTGAACGCTTCACGAAATCTCGCGAGGAAGCAATCCAATTCTTCAAGGATAAGAAGGAAGACTATAAAGTCGAACTCATTGAAGATCTGCCCGAGGATGCAGAGATTTCCTTCTATCGGCAGGGAGACTGGGTTGATCTCTGTGCAGGTCCTCACATCATGAACACGGGCGCCATCAAGGCGTTCAAGCTTACTTCTCTCGCGGGTGCCTATTGGCGAGGAGATGAAAAGAATAAGATGCTGACCCGCATCTATGGAACTTCTTTCCCGCAGAAGAAGCTGTTGGATGAATATCTGACGCGCATGGAAGAGGCAAAGAAGAGAGACCATCGGAAAATCGGCAAGGAAATGGGACTTTTCATGTTCTCGGAAGCGGGTCCGGGATTCCCCTTCTTCTTACCGAAGGGCATGATCCTAAAGAACACCCTGCTGGATTACTGGAGAGAGCTCCATCGCAAGGCCGGCTACCAGGAAATCTCCACGCCGATTATCCTCAATCGGAAGCTTTGGGAAACCTCCGGGCACTGGGATCATTATCGGGAGAACATGTATACCACAAAGATCGATGATGAGGATTACGCCATCAAGCCGATGAACTGCCCGGGATCGATGCTTGTATACAATTCCCAGTCCCACAGCTATCGTGATCTTCCTTTGCGTTTGGCGGAGCTGGGCATCGTTCATCGCCATGAACTTTCCGGAGCGCTTCACGGACTTTTCCGGGTCCGCTGCTTTACCCAGGACGATTCCCACATCTTCATGACCCCGGAGCAGATCACTTCGGAGATTAAGAATGTGGTCTCTCTGATTGATGAGGTGTATACGAAGTTTGGCTTCACCTACCACATTGAATTGTCCACTCGACCGGAGGATTCCATGGGAACGGAAGAAGAATGGGAGATGGCGACCAATGGTTTGAAGCGGGCCCTGGATGAACTGGGCCGGGATTATGAGATCAACGAGGGAGACGGCGCATTCTATGGCCCCAAGATCGATTTCCATCTGGAGGATACCATCGGAAGAACCTGGCAGTGCGGAACCATCCAGTTGGATTTCCAGCTGCCGCAGCGCTTTGAAGCCGAATACATCGGGGCAGATGGGGAGAAACATCGTCCCATCGTCATCCACCGGGTTGTCTTCGGATCCATTGAGCGCTTCATCGGCATTCTCATTGAGCAGTACGCGGGCAACTTCCCGACCTGGCTTGCCCCCGTCCAGGTGAAACTGATTCCCGTGAACCTGGATGCCCACGGAGATTTTGCTCAGAAGATGGCCAAGGAGCTGGAGGATGTCGGGGTTCGCTGTGAGCTCGATCTTCGGAATGAAACGCTGGGCAAGAAGATTCGAGATGCCCAGGTGGAAAAAACACACTACCAGATTGTCCTTGGCGACCAGGAGATGGAAAACCATACGGTCACGGTTCGCCGCTATGGGGAGGAAAAGACGGAAACCTTGGATTGGGAAGCATTCAAGGAACGAATTCTTCAGGAGATTGCAAATCGGGAAGACTGATTTCGGCAAGCAAAAAGCGGAAGCCCACCGGCTTCCGCTTTTTATGGTGAAAAAAGGCAGGAGCGAAAGCTCCTGCCTGTTTGTTTTAGTTTGCACTCGTTGCGAGTTCCACGAGCTTCTTGAAGTCCTCCGGCTGATGAATTGCCATCTCGGACAACATCTTCCGGTTAATCTCCACATTGTTCTTCTTCAGTCCGCTCATGAACCGGGAGTAGTTCACTCCGTTCATGCGGCAAGCAGCATTGATACGAGCGATCCACAGTCTGCGGAAGGTTCTCTTTCTCTGCTTACGACCGATGTATGCGTACTGCATGGACTTGGTGACTGCCTGCTTTGCGGTACGGAACAATTTGGACTTTGCTCCATAATATCCCTTTGCTTGACGAAGGATATTTCTATGATTTTTCTTCGCGTTAACCGCGCCTTTAACTCTTGCCATTCTCTATGCCTCCATCCTAACGGGGTAACATCTTATCGATCCGCTTCATATCCGATTCACTCACGAGAGAACTCTGTCTCAGGCGACGGATACGCTTGGGTGCGTACTTGCCGGTAATATGACTCTTCCCGCTGCGGAAGCGCTTGAGCTTTCCGGACTTGGTTCTGGTAAAACGCTTAGCGGAAGCGCGATGCGTTTTCATTTTCAGTTTGTTCGCCATAATTTCCTCCTTATTTGTCGGAACGGGGGACCAGGAACATGATCATGTTCCGTCCTTCCATTGCCGGCTTCTTATCTACTTCGCCAACCTCTGCGGTCAATTCTACAAAGTCGTCCAATACTTCTCGTCCCAAATCCGTGTGGCCGAGTTCCCGACCTCGAAAACGAACACTCACTTTCACCTTGTCGCCGTCGCTGAGCATCTCGATGGCTTTTTTCGCCTTGGTTTCCAAATCATGATCATCGATACGAGGAGAAAGACGGATTTCGCGTACTTCCATGTTTTTTTGGTTTTTCCGCTGTTCTTTCTGCTTTTTCAAGAGATCATAACGGTATTTGCCGTAGTCCATCATCTTGCAGACTGGCGGCTTGGCTTGTGGCGACATCAATACGAGGTCAAGATGAGCATCTAAGGCTTTTTGATTGGCCTCTTCGGTGGACATAACGCCCAACTGCTCGCCTTCGTTATTGATGAGGCGTACTTCCTTAACGCGAATCTCTTCGTTAATTGGTAGTTCTTTAATAGTGCACCTCCCAGTGTTCTGTGGTTCGTTCCATCTAAAATGCCAACAAAAAAAGCAGGCAAATCGCCCACTCTCAAACATCACCGTCGACAGACAGCGCTATCAAGGAATAACCCTTCTGCAAATGCGCAGGGTGAGAGCAGGCACTCTTCTTACTCAGCTACTATACCGAAGAATCGCGGAAAAGTCAACCAAGTTCTCCTTTTTCTTTTGGAAGATGGCGGGGGAGGTCTTTCCCGTTTAGCTCTTTTCATTTATCATTAAGAGGACATATTCTATTGACAACAAATCGAAGAAAGGCGAAAAATGCTACGATTGAAGAAAAAATTGAAGCTGACGGATCGACTGGAGAAGGACCCGCCACTTTTCTTTTTGGTTGGCTACTTATTAGTGATTTCTCTGGGGACGATCCTCCTGCTTCTGCCCCCTTCCCATCGCGGAGGGATGCTTTCGCCAGTGGATTGCTTTTTTGTTTCGACATCGGCGGTCTGCGTAACGGGTTTGTCCCCGCTGGTCACTGCAGAAGCCTGGACCGGTTTTGGGCAGCTTGTGATCCTGGCCTTGATTCAGTTGGGAGGCTTCGGGATCATGACGGCCGTGGCGGCTTTTGGCTTGGTCACGCGGAAGCACTTTGATCTGAAAGAGCGCGTGGCATTGATGGAGGAGAAGGGCCAAAATGGCCCGGGAGGAATGATCCGCCTCCTCAAATTCATCTTACTCAGCACCTTCCTCATCGAGGGCGTGGGAGCAATTCTGCTCGCCTTGGAGTTTGTTCCTCGGCTTGGTCTTGCTTCCGGAATCTGGGCATCGGTGTTTCACTCCATTTCCGCCTTCTGTAACGCGGGTTTTGATATCATTGGGCCCAACAGTTTAAGCCCCTTTCAAAACAATGTCATCTGTTTGCTCACCTTCGGCTTCCTCATTGCCATCGCGGGAATCGGCTATACGGTGTATTTGGATCTGTTGACAAAAAAGGCCTACCATCGCTTGTCCCTTCACACGAAGGTGGTTCTCACCGCCACGGTCTTTCTTTTGACCTTTGGAACGCTGTGCTTTTATCTTTTGGAAAAGGATAATCCGCAGAGCTTCGGTCCCCTTTCTGAGGGGGCAAAATGGCTCAATGCCTTTTTCCAATCGGTAACGACGAGGACGGCCGGCTTTTTCTCGGTGGACCAAAGCAGCCTCAGCAACGGGTCGGTTCTCCTGACCATCTTTCTCATGTTCATCGGCGGGTCACCGGCAGGAACCGCGGGCGGAATTAAGACCACAACCTTTATTGCAATATCTTTGGGCTGTATTTCAGAGATTCGAGAAGCGAAAGACGTCACGATCTTTCATCGCAATCTTTCCCGGGACATCATCCGAAAGGCCTTTATCATTTTCACCTGGTCCCTCTTTTGGTGCAATTTTGTTTGGCTGCTCCTGGTCCTGAGCAACCCGGGGCTAAACGTGTTGAATTTACTGTTTGAAACAATATCCGCCTTTGGAACGGTGGGGTTGACAAGGGGAATCACCGGCAATCTCAACGTGATCGGGAAATTGCTCATTGCGGGGACGATGATCCTGGGAAAGTTGGGACCTCTGACCATGTTCTATGCCCTTGCGCCGGAGGAAAGAAAACGGAAGAACCGCTTGGCCGAGGAGGATATCTCCATCGGCTAAAGAATGGAAGGCTATCATAAGGAGGAAGGTATGGCAGAAAAGAAAGAGAGCTTTGCGGTCATCGGCTGTGGCCGTTTTGGGACGAATTTAGCCCTGACCCTGGCCAGTTTGGGCCATGAGGTTCTGTGCGTGGATTCGGATGAGGATAAGATCAATGATCTTGCGAACTATGTGACCTATGCGGTGCAGGCGAATGTGAGCCAGGAGGGAGCTCTGGACGGCATTGGCTTATCCAATGTGGATTGTGCGGTGGTCGGTCTTGGCTCCGACTTCGAGGCTTCCATCATGGCCACGTCCATCTGCAAGGAGAAGAAGATTCCTCGCATCGTTGCCAAGGCACGGAATGAACGACACGTGCGCATTCTCAGAAAGGTTGGGGCCACAAAGGTTGTCCTTCCCGAGAAGGAGATGGGAATCCGCTTGGCACATGCCATGTCGAAGAAATCCATTTTCGATTACATCGAACTTTCGCAGGACTACTCCATTGCGGAAATTTCGATACCCGAGTCATGGGTGGGTAAGAAAATCATTGACCTGGATATTCGCCAGGCCTACCACGTGAGTATCTTAGGCATCAGCAATGCCGACTTCATCACCATCAATCCCAAGCCGGAGGACGCCTTCCGGGAGGGAGACCATATTTTCGTCATCGGTGAGAATGAGGCGATTGTGGAACTCGATCAGATGGAATAGCCATGATTTCTGCAAAGCGAATTCGAAAGTTGCGAACGGCCCACGGACGGAAAAAGGAAGGGGCCTTTCTTGTGGAAACCCACAAGCTGGTGGCGGATGCCCTTGGTTCCGGATGGAAGCCGGACGTTCTCATCTGTCCCAGGGGGCGGCAAAAAGAATTTTCGGAAAGGCTCACTCAGGATTTGTCCCGTTTCTCGGGGTTGGATCCGGAAGGCGTGCTTTCCGAGCTCCTCTGGCAGGAATGGGAGGAAAAGGAGTTTCTTGAACTCTCTCAGATGGATCACCCGGATGGGCTCTTTGCGGTTTTCCGGGGAAGACTGGCGGAAAACTGGTCCGAGACGGGGGAAACTTTTCCCGACGGGGAGAATAGGATAAAATCATCCTGTAAGAAGGCCCTCCCGGATCCTAAGATTCTTCTTCTGGATGGCCTGCAGGATCCCGGCAATGTGGGCACCGTTTTGCGGTCTGCGGAGGCTTTCGGGGTTCACACCGTCATGTCATGGAACACCGTGGATTATGAAAACATGAAGGTGCTTCGGGCTTCCATGGGAGCCTGCTTTCGCTTACGACTGGTTGAGGGAAAGGCGGAGGAGATTCTTCCCGACTTAAAGAGGCGCGGTTACTGCCTTCTTGGAGCGGATATGGAAGGGACTCCTCTTTTTCAGTATGATTTTCCAAGTCCCGCGATGCTGGTGATTGGAAATGAGGGAAATGGGCTGAGCACCTATGTGCGGGAGCAGGTAGACCGGGTTTTGTCGATCCCGATGGAAGGGGCAGGAGAAAGCTTAAACGCGGCGGCGAGTGCCGTTGTCTTTTTATACGAATGGAATCGTCCAAGCGGACGGGGAAAGTGAGGATTTGATGTTAGAGGAGTTGAACAAACTTTATCAGCAAGCATTACAACGCATTGCGGAAGCGGACTCGGAAGAGACCTTGGAGGAGATTCGCTTAGAATATTTGGGGAAAAAGGGAACGCTCACGGGCATCCTAAAGGGTTTAGGAAAGCTGGATCCGAAGGAGAGAAAGGAAGTCGGGCAAAGGGCCAACGAGAAAAAGCAAGACCTGCATCAGGCTCTGCGGGAAAAGAGGGAAGCGATTATCGATCAAACCTCCGTTGTGGACCGTCCCTTAGACCTGAGCCGGCCTGGAATCCTGCCGAAAAGCGGCGGCCTGCATCCCATTACGCAGATGATGTATGATCTAAACGATGCGTTTCTCTCCCTGGGCTTTGAAATCTTTTCGGAGGATGATATTTCCAGTGAGCTTTATGCGTTCGATAATCTGAACTTTCCCCCGAATCATCCGGCCCGGGAGACCATGGATACCTATTGGCTGGAGGGAACGGAGCAGGAAAAGGCAGAGAAACGCCTGGCTCTTCGGCCCCATCTGACGGGAGCGTCGGTCCGTTATTTAAAAAAGCACGGCGCGCCCGCTCGCTTTGTGTATCCCGGTAGGGTCTATCGAAACGAAACCACGGATGCGAGACACGAGAGAGCCTTCTTTCAATATGAAGCCCTGATTGTGGATAAGGATTTTTCCTTTGCCTCCGGCCAGCTTTTAATCGACACCATCCTGGAAAAGGTCTTTGGTCATCCGGTAAAGACCCGGATGAGAGCCGGCTTCTTTCCCTTTGTGGAACCGGGCTTTGAGATCGATATGGAGTGCCAGGTCTGTGGCGGAAAGGGGTGTCGGGTATGTAACCAGGTGGGCTGGATTGAGGTCATGCCCGGAGGATCCCCCCATCCCCATGTTCTGGAAGCAGCGGGCCTGGATCCCAAGGTCTGGTCGGGCTTTTACATCAATATCGGACTGGACCGTCTCGTGATGATGCGCTATGGGGTGGATGACGTTCGCCTCTTCCACAGTGCGGATCTACGCTTTTTGAACCAGTTCCATTAAGGAGGCAAAGATGAAATTATCTTTAAATTGGATCAAAAAATATATCGATTTGCCGGCAACCCTCACCATGGACCAGCTGAGCTATGATTTGACCATGCGGACCGTGGAGGTGGAAGGCGTTATTCATCAGGAAGACCAGTATCGGCACATGGTCTGTGGAAAAATTCTTTCCATCCAGGCGCATCCCGATGCGGACCGTCTTCGCATTCTGCAGCTGGATGTGGGCAAGCGGAATGTGCAGATTGTCTGTGGGGGAAAGAACTTGGAAGAGGGTCATCTGGTAGCCCTGGCTTTGCCGGGAGCTCGTGTGCTCTGGCATGGGCAGGGAGAGGAGCAAGTCATTGAGGCCTCCCAATTGCGGGGCGTTGATTCCTATGGCATGGTCTGTGGGGCCTCGGAGATCGGACTCGGCGATTTGTTCCCCGCCAAGGACCACGAGATTTTGGACCTCACCGAAAAAGGATTCTCTGCTCAGGCGGGGGAAGCCCTCTCCAAGGTGTTGGGTTTGGACGATACCATTCTTGAAATTGATAACAAATCCCTGACCAACCGCCCGGATCTGTGGGGACACTATGGAATTGCTCGCGAGCTCTCTGCCATCTACCACCTACCCCTAAAGACCTTGCCGGGACAGGATGTCAAGAAAAGCGGAAAGGCCTATCCCCTACAGGTGAATGACGACCGCTGCCGCCGGTTCATGGCCTTGGAATATAGGAATCTGGATTCCCGTCCCTCTCCCTTTTGGATGCAGAGGGCCCTGCAAAACGTGGATGTTCGGCCCATTAACGCCATTGTTGACATCACAAATTTTGCGATGATGACCACCGGTCAGCCCAGTCACGCCTATGACGCCAAGCAGGTGGGGGACTGCATGATTGTCCGGGCCGCAAAGGAGGGTGAGCAGTTAACCCTGCTGGATGAGTCCGAGTGCCGTTTGAGCCCCGCCGACCTCGTCGTTGCGAATCAGGAAGAGGCGATGGGATTGGCCGGCTGTATGGGGGGAGCGAAGGATTCCATTCTTCCCGACACCGAGGAAGTGGTTTTTGAAATCGGTAATTTTGATGCCGCCATGATCCGAAAGACGGCACAGAAGTTTACCATTCACACCGAAGCCTCCATGCGCTTTGAAAAGGGAATTGATACCCAGCGGGCAGATGGCACCCTAGCCTTTGCGAATGGCTTGTTTCACGAGATTTTCCCGGAGGTGGAAGAAGTTGCCTTTGCGGACGTTTTGAATCAGGAAACCGAAGAGAAAACCATCTCTTTGTCCATGTCTTGGCTCATGCGAAGACTGGGACGCGAGGTGACGGGAGAAGAGGTCCGGGAGCTCCTAAAGGCCCTGGGCTTCCGCCTGGAACTCCAAGAAGATGGGGATGAGGTATTGGTTCATGTTCCCAGCTGGCGGTCGACAGGCGATGTTTCCCTGCCCGATGATATCCTGGAAGAAGTCGCAAGGATGATCGGCTATGAGAACTTCACGCTGAAAGCGCCGCAGGTGATCTTAACCGCGGCGGTTTCCCAGAAGGGACCAACCCTGGATCGCAGGATTCGCGAGTACCTGGCCTTTCAATGTGGCTTCCGGGAGATTTTCACCTATCCCTGGATCAAAGACGAGATGATTGAGGCCACGGGACTGGATACCGCATCGATGCTGTCTCTCGCACAGCCACCGGCGCCGGACCAAAAATATTTACGGTCCAGTCTCATTCCCGGCCAATTGGAGGCCATTGTGAAGAACCTGCGCTTCTTCGATGCCTTCCGCATCTTTGAGTGCACCCAGGTTTATGAGAAAGGGGAGAGCCATCCCTCGGAGGAAAGAGAGACATTGCCGGCCATGCATCGGGAATTGGCGGGGTCGATCGTTTCTACCGATCCCGTCGAAGCTTTTTACCAGATGAAGGGCGTTCTGGAGCAATTGGGCCAGGCGACCCAGTCGGGGACCTTGGACTTTTCCCAAGAAGAGAAACCGAGCTGGGCAGATTCCAATGCTTGGGTAAATATCTGTTGGGACGGGCAGCGGATTGGATCCATGGGCCTCCTCTCCAACCGCTGCAAACATCAGGCGGATTTGAAATTCCATGACGCCTGCGTGTTCCAGCTTGATTGCGACCGTTTACAGGCCAATGACTCTCGAACCAACCATTTCACCCATCTTCCCCAGTACCCTCATGTCTTCCAGGACCTATCCGTTCTGTTGCCGGAGGAGAGCCGGTGGGATACGGTGAGAGAAGCGGTGGCTCCCATGGTGGAGTCGGTTGCTTTTGTGGACGAGTATCGGGGAGAGCAGATTCCTGAGGGCTTCAAGTCCCTGACCCTGCGGGTGGAATTAGCTTCCCGGGAAGGAACCTTGACCAATAAGGAGATTGAAGCACGGATGCAGAAGGTCCGTCAGGCTCTTGAACAGGTCGGAGCGGGGATTCGGACCAAGTAAGAGCAGAAGGCGCTTCCGAAAGAGAGGACGAATCATGGCAGAAGTGAACAAGTTAAAAGTCAATATCGGTGGAAATGATTATGTTCTGGTCAGTGAACGTCCCGCAGAAGAAATGAAACAGGTCGCTGACTACGTGGAGCAGCGGGTGAAGGAATCGGGCTCGAAAAACAGAAGGTTCAATCGGACCATGCAGGCAACGCTGGCCTGTGTAAACATGGCGGACGAGCTTTTTACCAGTAAGGCCGAGAGAAGATCCATGTCCGAGGCCCTGGAAGAGGGCAGGGACCGGATCTCCCGGTTGGAAGAGGAACTCGACACGTTAAAGGAGGAAGCCCGGCGAAGTCGCCAGTCGAACGCGGATTTACATGAGGACCTAAAGGTCCTCCACGAAAACCTGAGCCAATCCGAAGAAAAGCTGCTGGATCTTGCCAAGCAGTTTCAAGAATATCAGAGGACCCATAAGTAATGCGAAAGCCTTGTAAAGCAGAAATTTTAGCACCGGTGGGGAATCGGCAGATGTTTGATGCCGCCCTCCTCGCCAAGGCGGATGCGGTATACCTGGCTGCCAAGGATTTTGGGGCGAGGGCCTTTGCGGAAAATTTTTCACAGCAGGACCTGGAGCAACTCATCCTGGACGCCCACGGAGCGGGGATGAAGGTCTATGTCACCATGAACACCCTGATGAAGGAAGAGGAACTGGACCAGGCCTTGGACCAGGCCTACCGGCTTGCGGAGGTTGGGGTGGATGCCCTGCTGGTTCAGGATCTCGGCTTTTTTTATCTCTTGCAAAAACTTCTTCCCATGCTCCCGTTGCACGCTTCCACGCAACTCTCCGTGACCAATTTATGGGGCGTCCGGGAGATGGAAAAGCTGGGCTTTCAAAGGGTGGTTTTGGGAAGAGAAACGACCGTGGACGAACTGAAGGAGATTGCGGCTCACACGGATGTGGAGCTTGAGCTCTTTGTGCATGGGTCTCTCTGTGTGTCCGTCTCCGGTCAATGTCTCATGAGTTCCTTTGCCGGGGGAAGGAGCGGAAATCGGGGGCGCTGTGCCCAGCCCTGTCGTAAAACCTATCGCATGCTGACGGAGCAGGGGAAGGTCCTTTCAGAGAATGCTCCTCTTCTATCGCCCCGGGACCTGTGCACCATCGATCATATGGAAGAACTCCTTCAGACGGGAGTCCGTTCCCTGAAAATCGAGGGTCGCATGAAAAAGCCGGAGTATGTCTATCAGACGGTCTGCTGCTATCGGGCGGTGCGTGACTACTACTGGGAAAATCTCTACGGGGAGAAGGAGCATCCGAAGGAGATGCCGGCATCGAGCGAGATCCAGGCGATGAAGCTCATGACAAATCGTCCCTTTACGGAAGGCCTACTTTTTCATGACTTTGGGGCAGACTACCATTTTGGGAAGGAGGAGTCAACGGGCCAATATCTCGGTCGAATCTCCCGTCACGGCAGGCAGATTCTCCTAAAGACTCTCCATGCTTTGCAGAAGGGAGACAGTCTTCGTCTGCCCGGAAAAAATAAGTTTCTCATCACTTTAACGGCATCTTTCCCCGCGGGTCACTCCATGGATTTATCCGAGTATACCGACCTGGCGGAGGGAGCGGCCGTTTATCGGGTTTATACACCGGGTCCACGACTGGCTCTGGAAGAGGCTGAGAAAATCATGTCCAGGGGGCGGGAGGGACTCGATATGCGTGTGAAGTTGGTCCCCGGTCATGCGGCGGAGCTTTCCCTGAGGCGTGCCTCGCATCCCAATGCGGTTCGCGTGCAAGGAGGGCCGGTCCAGGAGGCGCAGAATACTCCTTTGGAGGAAAGCCGAGTGCGACGAGCCCTGGGAAAGCTGGGAAACACGCCTTTTTACCTGAAGAATTTTGAGCTGGAGCAGGAAGGACAGGTATTTCTTCCGATCTCCGAACTTAATCGGCTCAGGCGGGAGGGCGTGCGAAAAGTGCTCAGCCCTCCGTGGACGGAGCTCCTGCCCAATGAGAACGAGTACCAGGAAGAGAAAGAGCGACTGTTGGAACAATGCCTACAGGAAGGAAGGGAAAGACCGGTCCTCCCGGGAAAACCCTCGCTCTCCGTCATGATCGATGACGGGGAGGCGCTTCCCCGGGAAACCGTGGACCGCCTTTATCTCTCCCAACTGGATTCCTTTTCGAAGGCCGATGTGCAAGAGGGCTTCCCTCAAAAGTATTGGAAGGTGCCTCCTCTCATGGAAGCGGGGGAGGGAAAAATTTATCAGGAGAAATTGCAGGTCTTGGCGAGAGAGGACCACCTTCCCACAGGCTATTATTGCCATAGCTTCAATGAGTGGGGCTGGATTCGCACCCTGCCGGAAGAACTGCAAAGGCCGGTGGTGTTCGGAATCGGCTTCAATCTGTTCAACACCTTCGCCTTTCAACTGCTCTGGGAAAGAAGACGGGAGTTCCACTTGGAACGAATGGTTTTGTCTCCGGAAGTCTCCCGCAGGGAGATGAATCCCGTCTGCCTTGCCAGATATCCCGTGGAAGTCTTCGTCTACGGCCGCTTGGACGGCATGATCTGTCGCTATTGCCCGGTTTCTCCGTGGAAGGGCTGTGAGGATTCCAGGAATTGTTGCGACTGTCCCTTCCGAAAGGGGATGGTTTTGGAAGACGCCTTTGGGAAACGGAGTTTTTATCGAGAAGATGGAGTGACCCATATCCTACTACCGGAGGTCATCGACGTACGGGATAAACAGGAGGAGTTACAGAACATGGGGGTATGTTCCTTCCTGTGGGTAATCCATCCGGGAGACTGGGAGCATCCCCGAACTCAGGGCCATTGGAAGCAGGGAATTGAGTAGAAAGGAAGGAAGAGGATGGACCAGAAATTGTTGGAAACGCTGGAATTTCCGAAAATCATTGAAGAGTTAGCCAAGCGGGCCCAATCCTCCTTGGGGAAGGAGCGCTGCCGGGAACTGAAGCCGGCGGTTCATCTCCAAGAGATCGAAGACAGTCAGGAAGAGACGGAGCAAGCCCTCCGTTGCATTTTGGAATGGGGAAATCCTCCCCTTTTTGGAATTTATCCTCTGAAACAAGCGGTTCATCGAGCGAAGCTCGGCGGCGTTTTAACGATGGAGCAATTGCTGGAAATTTCGGAAAGCTTGCGGGTGTCTCGGGCGTTGATTCAGTATGTTGCGGAAGCCGAAGAGGGAGACTTTGTGGACCGCATGCGGCAGCTTTTCACCCAAAAGGGCTTGGAAGAGGAGATCAGCCGGTCCATCCTATCCGCGGAAGAGATGGCGGATACGGCCTCGCACACTCTTTTCCAGATTCGAAGAACCATCAAACAGAAACAGGACCGAATCAAAGACCTGTTAAACCATATCATGATGGGGCATGCGCAAGCCGGTCATCTGCGGGAAAATCTCATAACCATCCGGCAGGGCCGGTTCGTCCTACCGGTGAAGGCGGAATACAAGAATGCGGTCAGAGGCATTGTCCATGATCAGAGTGGGAGCGGAGCAACGCTCTTTATTGAGCCTCTTGCGGTGGTCAATCTCAATAATGAGATCCGGCAGTTGGAGGTAGAGGAACAGGAAGAAATTCAACGAATTCTTGCCGACCTGTCTCAGGAGGTGGGAACCTATGCGGAGGAACTTTCTCTCAACGAAGAGGCCCTGGTTTCCCTGGACTTTGCCTTTGCCAAGGCCAGGTATTCTCTGGACATCCAGGGAAGTCGCCCCGTTTTTTCGGAAGACCGTTCGGTAGATCTCCATCAGGCGCGACACCCGCTCTTAGGGAAGAACGTCGTTCCCATTGATCTGCGACTGGGAGACGAGTTCAACACCCTGATCATCACCGGGCCCAATACGGGCGGGAAGACGGTCACCTTGAAGACCCTGGGTCTCATGGAACTGATGGGCCAGTCCGGCCTGCAGATTCCCTGTGCCTCACCTTCCAAACTCGGGGTCTTTTCCCAGATTTTTGCGGATATCGGCGATCGACAATCCATTGAAATGTCCCTGTCCACCTTCTCCGCCTCCATGACGAATATTGTGGATATATTAAATCGCTGTGAGGAGGATTCCCTCATCCTCTTTGATGAGTTGGGAGCGGGAACCGATCCCACCGAGGGGGCGGCCCTGGCCATGGCGATTTTGCAGGATATGACCGGAAGGGGCATTCGAACCGTCGCCACCACCCATTACTCGGAATTGAAACTCTTTGCTATTCGAGAACTCGGGGTGCAAAATGCGTCGGTGGAATTCAATGTAAAGACCCTTTCGCCCACCTATCGGTTGATGATCGGACTTCCCGGTAGATCCAATGCCTTTGAAATCTCAAAGAGGTTGGGCCTGCCCGATTCCTATTTACAACAGGCAAGTCAGCATCTCGACAGCGAAAATGTCCAATTCGAGGATGTTCTTTCGGATATCGAAGAAAATCGCAGGGCGGTGCAGAAGGAACGTCGAGAGATGGAACGCATGCGCAGCAACTACGAGAAGAAGCTGCAGGAGATGAAAAAGCAGCTGGAGAATGCTGAGACGAATTACCAGCGACAAAGAGAAAAGGTGGAGCAGGAGGCTCAGCAGATTGTCTGGGAGGCCCGTGAGACGGCCAAGAAGATGATCCGGGAGGCCAAGCAGGCGAAGGCGGGGGACCGTCCCTCCCTGGACCGGGCCCTGAATTCCATTCATGAACAGAGCAAGGGCTTCGACCGGCGGGTGGAAGCTCGGCCCCAAAAGAGGCCGCATCGTCCCGGGCCCAAAAACTTAAAGACGGGGGAAAGTGTCCGCATACTCAGCCTGAACCAGGAAGGTGTGATTGTTCAAGGCCCGGATAAGAATGGCGATGTCCTGGTGCAGATGGGAATTCTGAAGGTCAATTCCAATGTGAAGGATCTGGTGCGTGTCGCGGAAAAGGAAGAAGAAGGACAGAAATCCACGACAGCTCCCCTGCATCTGCAAAAAGTGGAAGAGGTCAAAACCGAACTCGATCTTCGGGGAGAGCGCTTTGAAGCCGCGATGGATTTGGTGGATAAATATTTGGACGATGCGGTTTTGGCGGGGCTTTCCCAGGTCCGGCTCATTCACGGAAAGGGCACGGGAGCGCTGCGAAAGGGAATTCATGACCGCCTAAAGAAGGACCGTCGGGTTCATCATTATGAGCTCGCCTCTCTCAAAGAGGGAGGAGCGGGAGTGACCGTTGTTCAATTGCAATAGGAGGAAATATGAAAGATTTACAGATTATTCTAAGACAGGCCCTGGACCGAGCGAAGTCGCTTTTTCCATCGTTTCTGGTCCTTCTTGTCGCGTTTCTCGTCTACGGCCTCCTTCATTATCTCTTTGACCGGCTCATGCTTTTCTTGGGGGTAAACGGGAATGTGGGAATTGGTCTGCTGAAGTGGCTTCTGGACCTGGGAATTCTTTCCCACCTGGCGGGGTTGCTGGCGCATCTTTTCCAGAGAGGAACCCTGTCATGGGACCGGCTCCTGGCAGGAGACTTTTCGTTCTTTGCCCCCATGAGCCAGGTTTACTTTTGGCTCTACCTGATTGAATATGCTTTTTTTCAGCTCCTTGCTCCCAATTTACCGGGAAGGATCACCCTCTTGCTACTTGCCCTGTGGCAAACCTTCACGGCACCCGCCTTTGAATCGGTATATTTAGCCGGCGAGTCGGGGCAAAGTTTTCTACCTGCCCTGCTCGCTCTTTGGAGGGCAAATCCGCTTCCCATGACCCTCTTTTCCCTGGTTGGCTTTGCCATCTATTATGGAGTCCTTTCGGTCAGCTATTCCTGGCTCTTCCAACCGGAACCGCTGTCCCTGCTTCTCATCGCCCTACTCTCCGTCTTTTACTACCTAACCAAGGGCATCCTTTTTCAGATCTTAAATTTCACAAATCCCCGTTCTCGCGAATTTCGGCAGAGAATGAAACGATAGGAGGCAACGTTGACCCATCAAACCATCATCGAACAAGAACGCAAATATCGGGACGTTCTGGATGCCTTTTTTCACAAATTCTCCGACCAGCTCGCCTATCTGGAGCTGAAACCGGGTCATGGCAAGATCGGCTCCCTGGATTTGTCGCACGTGCCTCTCCCGGTGCAGCTCTCCGATTTTTCGAATCGCCTCGAGCAATGGCAGGAGGAACTCCGTTATCAGGATTTCATAAAGGGCATTCTTTGGAATCTGGGGATTGATCCCGACTTTAAGTACATGAACCAGTACCTTGACCTGATTCAGGGGCAGGTGAAGGAGCCGGACCGGCTTGCCTTATTCCTGGGGGATGAGACATTAAAGAAGGAACTGCAGCAGGGAAAAGGGAGTGGGGAAGCCTTTGTGTTCTATCGAGCGGCGCTTCTCTTAAATCCCTCCAATCGATTGGCACGAACCCGTTTTGGTCAATTCCTGTGGCAGCAGGACTTTGGAGAGAATCAAGACGCCATGAACCGATTAGCCTCTATGGAGCTGGAAACCGTATTAAACCAGGATGAAGAAAATTTGGAGGCCCTGGTTGCTTTAGGCTATTTGAATGAACGCATGGGCCATTTCTTGAAGGCACGCTCCTATTATCGATTTGCTCTTTCGCACGCTTCCCAGCCCGAACAGGAAGAGGAGCTTCGCCGGTCCTTGGAGCGCATTCAAGACGATGCGGCAATTGAGGATGCCATTTACTTTATTCAGCGGGCAGACTATGGAAAGGCAATGGAAGCCTTGATGGAAGTAAAACCCGTCTCCCGTCGCTATGATGTGGATTACTATCTGGGACTTTGCTATCAGAATCAGGGAAACTATGAGGCGGCCGCGGAAGCCTATCAGTCCGCTTTGCAGCGGGGAGGCGATTTTGCGGATCTATACAACAACATGGTTTACTGTCAGAATCTTTTGGATCTTCCCGACCGGGCCCTGCAGACAGCGTCACAGGGAATTAAGGATCATCCCGCCGATTTGCGCCTTCACTATAATCGGGCGGTCCTCTTGGCGGAAAAGGAAAACTGGAAAGAGGCCCTGGAAGATGTGGATTTTCTGCTTGGCTACGATGATCTTTCGGATGAATTTTACAGCCAAGCGATGGAATTGCGAACAGAGATTCAAAGAAGACAGGCAGAAAAGTAAGTGCAGCCTAATGGGCTCCCGGTCAGCGAGGACCGGGAGCCTTTTTTTAGAGTCCTTGATTTGAAAAAAAGTGGAATGGTCCAACGAGCGAGCAGCGAAGCGGCGAGCGCGTTGGTGTACCATTCCATTCGCAAAGACTTCTCATGAGACAAGTGCGAAGCACGA
>ERZ1673749.514-NODE-514-length-41651-cov-9.425498_pt1 | contig 41651 bp, 53 predicted proteins | sample MGYA00580204_ERZ1673749 | MGnify/ENA primary metagenome ERZ1673749 (study PRJEB41218, sample SAMN15661745) | gut metagenome | host: Homo sapiens | place: Canada: London | collected 2015-08-20/2019-03-30 | study: EMG produced TPA metagenomics assembly of...
AAGCAGAAGGAATTTTTTAGATGGATAATTCAATGCCAGGTGGTTTTCTTCAAGAGAACTATGAGAAGGCTTTGATGGCTCTCACAGTCAATCGTACGGTGGTAGATCCCGGTAAGGCAAAGGCTGTTTTGGATGACCTGATGGAGGTTAACCGGGAATACTGGTATCTTCAGTAACAGGAGGAAAGACAGATGGTTCTGTATTCAAAACACATTATTTTGGAAAGTGAAGAATTTGATGGTTTTTTAGAGCTGGAGCATGGGAAGATTCAGGGAATCCATAAAAGCTGGGAAGGTTCTTATGAAGATTACAGTAACTGTGTGATTCTTCCGGGATTTATTGATATCCATGTTCATGGCTGGGCTACCGGTTCTTTCTGGTATGAAAAAACAGAGGAGTCGTTGCGGAAAATGTGCCATACTCTTCCATTCTCAGGAGTTACATCTTATCTTGGAACAACGGGAGCGGACAGTGTTGAGGAGATTAAGAGATGTATTCATGCAGCAGATCAGGTATATGAGGAAAATGAAGAGGGGGCAGAACTTCTTGGCGTTCATCTGGAGGGACCGTTTATTAATCCCAAGTACAGAGGAATGCAGAAAGAGGAATGCTGTCTGAATCCGGATATACAGGTAATGAAAGAACTGTATAATACATTTCGTCATAAAGAACTCTGCCGACACATGACTCTGGCAGTTGAACTGCCCGGAGCCAGGGAGGTTTTGGAATTTTGCCGGGAACACAGAATACAGACAGCTATTGGCCATAGTGCAGCTACATTTCAGGAAATCAGGGATATAAAAGATGTGGGAATCGGCGGTTTTACACATACGTTCAGCGGAATGAAAGGCTTTCATCACAGAGAGCTGGGAGTAGCGGGTGCTGCGCTGTATTTCGATGACATGTTCTGTGAATTTGCAAAACAGACAGGTTTGACAGTATCCCATGAGGCCTTTGATATTGCTTTTCGTATTAAGGGAAGTGAGCGTATTATACTGACAACAGACTGTACAGGACTGGCACAGACTCAGACTGAATTTGAGCATTATGTGAGAAAGCTGCGTTTTGTGAAGGATGGAAATAAGGTTCGTATCGAACATTTTGACGGACGAACGGAATGGCTTGATCCGGAGGACTACAGTGCAGTGAAAAATGTGGAAATGGGTTATGCTGAGTCTGTGAAAAACATGGCTGCCCATACAAAAGCAGACTGGTTTGATATTATGCGGATGACAAGTTTAAATCCAGCTAGATATATCCATGTAGATGATAGAAAAGGAAAAATTGCTCCCGGAATGGATGCGGATCTTACTATTATGGATCAGGATAAAAATCTGATCTGCGTGTACTGCAGAGGAAGGGAGATCCGGGAAGCATGAAATGTGCGGTAAGTGATTTTGACCGGACTCTCTATGTGAACGGAGCAGTCAGTGAAAGAAATATAGAGGCTGTAAAGCAATGGCAGAGGAAGGGAAATCTGTTTTTTATCGCGACAGGAAGAAATCTGGCATCTATTAAAGAGCAATTGGGATTTTTTGATCTGGAACCGGATGGGCTGATTCTGAATAATGGAGCAGCTATTATGGATAAAGAGGGGAAGCTTCTGCTGTGCCGTATCATAGAGAAAAAAACAGCTCTTAAAATACTCAGGTTTCTTCATGAATTAAATGAGGATGGAAGCGGCGTTTCCATGACAGATAAAAAAATCAATGTACTGTCTTCTTCTGGAACAACGACTCAGAAAGCCTGTGATGGAGTATGCAGGATTGATCAGATTGAAGGCCTTGAATCGATTCTCCAGATTCATCGGCGGAATAAAGATGAAGCATATATCCGGAGACTTTGCAAGGTAATTAATGAGAGATTTGACCAGGTAAGTGCATTTGCGAATGTATGGAATGCAGATATTGTAGCAAAGGGAGTGGATAAGGCAGCTGCAGTGCACTGGATTTTAAACCGCAGACCGGATATTGATGAAGTTCGGGTAATGGGAGACAGTGCCAACGATGCAGGAATGATACGTGAATTTCACGGTGCAGCGCCGGTATGGGCTTCCGCAGAAGTGCGTCAGACGGCAGCAGGAGTACTTAATGATGCAGCAGAGCTGCTTGAAGATTCATGTCCATCAGCAGTATGTTTTGAGTTTAGGAAAAATTAACTACCCATTCCTCCCAAAATGAGTTATACTGTTAAGGAACGAATAAAGGGAAATGATTCCTGCAGGGCGCGCTGCATCCGTTGGAGCAGGAGATCAGGAAAGGGAGCAATATGGGATTTTTATTTGGAAAAAAGAAATCGGAGTTTGTATCACCGGCAGGAGGAACACTGATGGATATCACAGCAGTGGCAGATCCGGCATTTTCTTCCAAGATGATGGGAGACGGCTTTGCCATTGATCTGACAGAGGGCGAGGTAGTTGCACCCTTTGACGCAGAGGTAACGGCAGCTTTTCCAACGGGTCATGCATATGGCCTCAGAAGAAAGGACGGGGTAGAGTGCCTGATCCATATCGGTATGGATACAGTAGAGTTAAACGGCGAGGGCTTTGACGTAAAGGTAGAGCAGGGCGCCAAGGTAAAGCAGGGCCAGACTCTGGTAGTGGTAGATTTAGAGGCAGTAAAGGCAAAGGGCAAATCTCTGGTGACTCCGGTGATCTTCCCAAGCGGAGCCGCATTTACTATGAACAAAAAGGATGGAATCGTTGCAAAGGCTGAGGAGAATATTCTGAAATTTTCATAAGAAATCCAAAACAGGGCAGAGACGTTAAAACAGTGCGTTCTGCCCTGTTTTTCTGCCTTGATCTGTACAAGCAAGTTTCATGCCAAAAAAGATTAGATTACCACAAAAAAATTTAGGATTCCAAGCCATTGAAAAATAAAATGAAATAAAGTATAATCTTTACAATTTGGGCTGACGCAGAAATACGGTCCCTGGAGATGCTTAACACATTTCCAATCCCCAACAAACACACATAAGAAAGGACAGGTACCCCCATATGAAAGCATACCTTATATTGGAAGACGGCACTGTGTTCACCGGCACCAGCATTGGAGCAGAGCGTGAAGTGATCAGTGAGATCGTGTTCAACACTTCTATGACCGGTTATCTGGAAGTGCTCACTGACCCGTCTTACGCAGGCCAGGCAGTAGTTATGACCTATCCACTTATTGGAAACTACGGAATCTGCCGTGAAGACATGGAATCAGAGAGAGCATGGCCGGACGCTTACATTGTCCGGGAATTATCCAGGATCCCAAGTAACTTCCGCAGCGAAGACACCATTCAGAATTTCTTAAAGGAGCAGGATATCCCAGGTATCAGCGGCATTGATACAAGAGCACTTACAAAGCTTTTGAGAGAAAAAGGAACCATGAACGGCATGATCACGACTAAAGAGTATACAGACCATTCTGAGGTTTTAAAGCGGATCAGAAATTACTCCGTAGAAGGTGTTGTTTTAAAGACTACCACAAAGGAAAAATACGTTCTTCCCGGAACCGGAAAAAAAGTGGCTCTCATGGATTTTGGAGCAAAGAAAAATATTGCCCGTTCCTTAAATGAGAGAGGCTGTGAGGTAACGGTTTACCCGGCGGACACACCGGCAGAGGAGGTGCTGGCAGCAAACCCGGATGGCATCATGCTTTCCAACGGCCCCGGCGATCCAAAGGAAAATACGGCTATTATTAAGGAAGTAAAGAAACTTTATGACTCCAATGTGCCGATTTTTGCCATCTGTCTGGGACATCAGCTCATGGCCCTTGCAAACGGCATGGACACCTATAAGTTAAAATACGGCCACAGAGGCGGAAACCATCCGGTGAAGGATTTGGAGACAGGACGAGTTTACATTTCTTCCCAGAATCACGGCTATGCGGTTGATAATGCAACTATTTCCCCTGAAATCGCAGAACCTGCATTTATCAATGTCAATGACGGAACAAACGAAGGCTTAAAATACACAGGAAAGAACATTTTCACCGTGCAGTACCATCCGGAGGCCTGCCCAGGCCCCTTGGATTCCGGATACCTGTTCGACCGTTTCCTGAAAATGATGGAGGTAAATGACTGATGCCAAAGAATCCTGAGATCAAAAAAGTTCTGGTGCTGGGCTCCGGCCCTATCGTAATCGGCCAGGCGGCTGAATTTGACTACGCAGGCACACAGGCCTGCCGCTCTTTAAAAGAAGAGGGCATTGAGGTTGTGCTCTTAAACTCCAATCCCGCGACTATTATGACAGATAAGGATATTGCAGATCGGGTATATATTGAACCCCTGACTGTAGAGGTGGTAGAGCAGTTAATCTTAAAGGAGCAGCCGGACAGTATTCTTCCTACTCTGGGTGGCCAGGCAGGCTTAAATCTTGCCATGGAGCTGGAAGACGCAGGCTTCCTTAGAGAGCACAATGTGCGCCTGATCGGAACTACAGCCCTGACCATCAAAAAGGCCGAGGACCGTGAGATGTTTAAGGAAACCATGGAAAAGATCGGTGAGCCGGTGGCTCCTTCTGATATCGTGGAGGATGTAAAGACAGGTCTTGAGATCGCAGCAAAGATCGGCTATCCGGTAGTGCTTCGTCCGGCTTATACCCTGGGCGGATCCGGCGGCGGTATTGCCCACAATCCGGAGCAATGTGCGGAAATCCTTGAAAACGGCCTCCGCCTTTCCCGCGTGGGACAGGTGCTGGTAGAGCGCTGCATCGCAGGCTGGAAGGAAATCGAGTATGAGGTTATGCGCGACGGAGCCGGAAATGTGATTACTGTCTGCAACATGGAAAACATTGACCCGGTAGGCGTACACACCGGAGACAGTATCGTTGTGGCTCCTTCCCAGACACTGGGAGATAAGGAGTACCAGATGCTTCGTACCTCTGCTTTAAACATCATCAGCGAGCTGGGGATCACCGGCGGCTGTAATGTACAGTATGCCTTAAATCCCGACAGCTTTGAATACTGCGTCATCGAGGTAAATCCCCGCGTGAGCCGTTCTTCTGCCCTGGCTTCCAAGGCGACCGGATATCCCATCGCAAAGGTGGCTGCAAAGATAGCTCTGGGTTATACTCTGGATGAGATCAAAAATGCCGTTACAAAGAAAACCTACGCAAGCTTTGAACCTATGCTGGACTACTGCGTAGTAAAGATGCCGAGACTTCCATTTGATAAGTTTATCAGCGCTAAGCGTGCTCTGGGAACCCAGATGAAGGCAACGGGCGAGGTTATGAGTATCTGCACCAACTTTGAGGGCGCCCTGATGAAGGCCATCCGCTCCCTGGAGCAGCATGTAGACTGCCTTCTGTCCTATGATTTTACAGAGCTTTCCTATACGGAGCTGGTAAATGACCTCTATAAAGTGGATGATATGCGGATCTGGCGAATTGCCGAGGCGCTGCGCCGTGGCTTCCCATACGGCCTGATCCATGAGATCACCCGCATTGACTTTTGGTTTATTGACAAGCTGGCGATCCTGGTAGAGATGGAGAAGGAGCTTCAGGCAGTAGGAGAAGGAAAGAAGGAGCTGACTCCTGAGCTGCTTGCTGAGGCAAAGCGCATTGAGTATCCTGACAATGTGATTGCCAGACTAACAAAGATGGAGCAGAGCGCTGTCAAGAAGCTGCGCTATGACAATAATATCCGTGCTGCCTATAAGATGGTAGATACCTGTGCCGCAGAGTTTGCCGCAGAAACTCCATACTACTATTCCTGCTTTGGAAGCTTCAATGAGGCAGAGAGAACAGAGGGCAGAAAAAAGGTTCTCGTTTTAGGCTCCGGTCCCATCCGTATCGGACAGGGAATCGAGTTCGACTTCTGTTCCGTACACAGCACCTGGGCATTCAGCAAAGAAGGCTATGAGACCATCATTATCAACAATAACCCTGAAACCGTAAGTACAGACTTTGATATTGCGGATAAGCTGTATTTTGAGCCTCTGACACCGGAAGATGTGGAGAGCATTGTTGATATTGAAAAGCCAGACGGAGCAGTGGTTCAGTTTGGCGGACAGACAGCCATCAAGCTCACAGAAGCCCTGATGAAAATGGGCGTTCCGATCCTTGGAACAGCGGCTGAGGATGTAGACGCGGCTGAGGATAGAGAACGCTTTGACGCCATCCTGGAGCAGTGCGGTATCCCGAGACCTGCTGGCCATACGGTATTTACTGCCGAGGAGGCAAAAGAGGCTGCTCATAAGCTGGGGTATCCAGTTCTGGTCCGTCCCTCCTATGTGCTTGGCGGACAGGGAATGCAGATTGCCATCAATGATGAGGATATTGATGAATTTATCGGCATCATCAACCAGATTGCTCAGGAGCATCCGATCCTGGTAGACAAATATATCATGGGTAAGGAGATTGAGGTAGACGCTATCTGTGACGGTACAGACATCCTGATCCCCGGCATCATGCAGCATATCGAGCGTACCGGTATCCATTCCGGCGACAGTATCTCTGTTTACCCGGCACAGGATATTACAGAGAAAAATGTGGAAACCATTGTGGACTACACAGCCAAGCTGGCAAGAGCCCTTCATGTAAAGGGAATGATCAATATCCAGTTTATTGTAGACGGCGAGGATGTATATATCATCGAGGTAAATCCACGTTCCTCCCGTACGGTGCCTTATATCAGTAAGGTAACAGGTATCCCCATTGTTCCTCTGGCAACCCAGATCATCTGCGGACATACCATTAGAGAACTGGGCTATACGCCGGGCCTGCAGCCTGCAGCTGATTATATCGCCATCAAGATGCCTGTATTCTCCTTTGAGAAGATCCGGGGCGCAGATATCAGCCTGGGACCTGAGATGAAGTCCACCGGAGAGTGCCTCGGTATTGCAAAAACCTTTAACGAGGCTCTGTATAAGGCATTTGAGGGTGCAGGAATCCGCCTGCCTAAGTATAAGAAGATGATCATGACTATCCGTGAGAGCGAGCAGGAAGAGGCTGTAGAGATTGCACGCCGCTTTATTGCAGTGGGATATCAGATTTTCGCTACCAGAGGCACCGCCCGCACCTTAAATGCCCACGGAGTAAAGGCATATGAGATCCGCAAGCTGGAGCAGGAATCTCCGAACATCCTGGATCTTGTACTGGGCCATCAGATCGACCTGATCGTGGATATCCCGGCTCAGGGAGCAGAGCGCAGCCATGACGGCTTTATCATCCGCCGCAATGCCATTGAGACAGGCGTAAATGTCCTGACTGCCCTGGATACGGCAAGAGCACTTGTGACCAGTCTGGAGAACCGGGCCAAGGATCTGACACTGATTGATATTGCAACAGTGAAGAACGCTTAAAATTTTCAAAGGATGCTGCAGAAACAGAACATATAAGTTTTGTTTTGCAGCATCCTTTTGTTGTATGGTAAAATTCTAAAGCAGAAAATAAAGGGAGCCCTATGGGCTCCCTCAGAATTGACAGTATATCCAGTTATCCGTTTATAGTCGTTCCTGCCTCGCCCTTCAAAGCCTCTTCGGCCTTGTCAAGAGAGGTGATAATTGCCTTGCGTCCCTTTCCGCACTCTAAAAAGTCTACGGATGCGGAGATTTTTGGAAGCATGGAGGCAAATTCAAACTGTCCCTGGCTGATGTAATCCTTCGCCTGGTCGATGGTCATGTTTTTGATGGGCTCTTCATGGTCTGTACCGTAATTTAAGGTAACATTGTCCACGCTGGTAAGGATCATCATTACATCGGCATCGGTTTCCTTTGCCAGAAGGCCTGTTGCCAGATCTTTTTCAATGATCGCGCTGGCACCCCGGAGATTGTACCCCTGTTCCATAACCGGAATACCGCCGCCGCCGCAGGCGATGACAATCTGATCAGCATCTAAAAGAGCCTTGATGGCGTCGATCTCTACAATGGCTACAGGATGGGGAGATGCCACGATACGGCGGAAGCCTCCTTCCACCTCCTTCACATGATTTCCCTTTGCCTCTTCCTCATCTGCTTCTTCACGGTTCATCACTCTTCCGATCACCTTTACAGGAGTATAGAAGGCTTCATCATAAGGATCTACCGTTACCTGAGTTAAAACAGTGCTTACAGGCTTATAGATGCCCCGGCGGATCAGCTCGGCGCGGATGCCGTTCTGCAGATCATAGCCGATATAGCCCTGGCTCATGGCGGAGCAGACAGACATGGGGGCAGAACTGTAGCCGTCATGCTGGCGTCCGAACTCGTTCATTGCAGTGTGGATCATGCCGACCTGCGGGGCGTTGCTGTGCACGATAGCGACCTGCCAGCCCTCCTGGATAAAGTCGGCGATCACCTTTGCAGTGCGCTGTACTGCTTCCTTCTGTTCCGGAAGATTAGTTCCCATATCCTTGTGGCCAATAGCCATTACAATGCGTTTTTTTGCCATATTCAGTCCCTCTCTTTGTATGCGGTGTTGTTATATCTATTTTAATTTATTATCTCTGAAAATGCAACGAAAAAAGATACTGGAAAAAGAAATGCACCCGTGATATACTGGCATCATGCAGCAAAATACAGACATACTGAGGAATACACAGATGGTGGAAAAGAAATCATTTCTCCCTCCGGGGTGGCAGAGGCTGCTCCTTGGGACGGTGCTTGCTGCTTTGGCAGGAAATATACTGGTACGCCTGATCCCCTGGCCTGAGAGCTGGCTGATTTCTTATGGGGAAGTACAGACAGCAGAGCGTATGAGCCAGTCGTATTATCTGGCGCTTACCCTGGCGGCGGCACCGGTGATGGAGGAGGCGGTATTCCGGCTGGGCATTTATGGACTTCTAAGAAGAAAGCTTAGGCCGAAAGCAGCAGCTTTTCTTTCAGCTTTGGCCTTTGGCTTTTACCACGGAAACATGATTCAGGGCCTTTACGCTTTTTTACTGGGCTTTGTTTTGGCATGGGGATATGAGAAATGTCCCTGGGGAAAATACAGGATGGCGGTGCTGATGCACGCGGCTGCCAATGGGGCAGCCCTGCTGGCCTTCGGCTAAAGCTGCCTGCCGTCCTTATCTGCATACATGCAAGGAGGAAAAAACGTGAAATTACTTTCAGTAGCGATACCCTGTTATAATTCAGAAGCTTATATGGAGCACTGCATCCGTTCTCTTCTCACTGGAGGGGATGAGGTGGAGATTCTGATCGTAGATGACGGTTCCACAAAGGACCGGACGGCTGAGATCGCAGATGAATATGAAAAGCGCTATCCCGGTATCTGCCGCGCGATCCATCAGGAAAATGGCGGTCATGGCGAAGCTGTCAATGCGGGATTGAGAAATGCAACGGGAGTATTTTTCAAAGTCGTAGACAGCGACGACTGGGTAAATGAGGAAGCATATCAGAAGGTTCTGGAAACCCTGCGTCGGTTCGTTTACCGGGGGGAAGCTCTGGATATGTTGGTGACCAATTTCGTATACGAAAAAGAGGGAGCAAGACGTAAAAAGGTGATGAAATACCATACCGCCTTTCCAAAGGACTGCGTCTTTGGATGGAAGGATGTAAAATTTTTCATGATCGGTCAGTACATACTCATGCATTCCGTAATTTACCGGACACAGCTTTTAAAGGAATGCGGGCTGGAGCTTCCCAAGCATACCTTTTATGTAGACAATATTTTCGTCTACCAGCCCCTTCCCCATGTAAAAAATATGTACTATCTGGATGTGAATTTTTACCGCTATTTTATCGGAAGAACGGATCAGTCTGTCAATGAATCCGTGATGATCGGCCGCATTGACCAGCAGCTCAGGGTTACGAGGCTCATGCTCGGTTACTATGATGCCACTAAAATATCCAATCCAAAGCTGCGCCATTACATGATCCAGTATCTGGAAATTATGATGACTGTCTGCTCCGTTTTGGCGATCAAGTCAGGGACTGCGGAGAATCTGGCTAAAAAGAAGGAGTTGTGGAATGAGCTCAAAAAGCAGAATTTCCCTCTGTGGCTGCGTCTGCGCTGGGGATTTCTGGGACAGGGCTGTAACCTGCCGGGAAAGGGCGGAAGAGAGCTGCTGATCCTGGGATACAAGATCACACAGAAGTTTTATGGATTTAACTAACTAAAGTAAAAGAGCCGCCGGGGAAGCGAAATGATATGCTTTCCCGGCGGCTTATTTGGTTTATTTGCAGCCATGATCCTTATTCCAAAATTTTTTCCACAATCTTTTTTTCTTCTTCCACAGGGCTGCAGGCATAAACAAGATGATACATCATAGCAGCCATAATTCCTGCGCCGACTCCGTCGATCACGGAATGCTGCTTTAAAAATACAGTAGAAAGACAGATCGCTGCGGTTAAAATGGCTGCGCCTGCCTTTAAGGCAGTTTTTCCCTGAAACAGAGGGCTTTTATGGATGGCAATATAGGTACCGATGGAATTGTATACATGGATGCTCGGAAATACGTTTGTACAGGTATCGGTACGGTACAGAGCAGCCACGGCAGCAGTAAAAATATTTTTATCGGGGTCAAGAATCGGACGCAGATTGGTACCATTTTCAAAAAAGGTACAGATGATCAGGCTGATGGTCATGCCTGAAAACAGAAAGGTGCACATCCGGTAATAATCCTCTTTGCTTTTAATAAGGAAGTAAATCAGCGTCACTCCTACAAAAGCAAACCAGAGAAGATAGGGAATGATAAAATATTCATTAAAAGGAATCAAATCATCCAGAGGGGCGTGCATGAGATGATAATCGCGTGTCACTGTTTTTTCCAGATAACAGAACCAGGGAATATAGATAAAAAAATAACTTAAAAGCCATATATGGCTGTATTTGCGGAAGAAATCACAAACTCGTTTCATAGAACTGTTTCCCTTTCTAAGAGTTTAAAACGAATGTAAAGGAACTGTTAAAATTTGTAGATGTGCAAAATTATAGCACGGTAAAAATGGAAAAACAAGAGCTGGACAGAAATCTTAATAAAGTTTCGACAGCTTTAAGAAGTTGCCCTGCAAACTGCGTCTTTTCATTTTATGTATCTTGTGTTATCATTATTATATGAAATAAATTTACATGTAAATGAAAGGACATGGCATGAGTGAAGCACGAAGCGTATTAGGCGTGATCTGTTCTTTCTATGACAGCTTTTTTGAGGCGGAAAAGAAGATTGCGGATTATATCATGGAGCACAAGGCCCAGGCAGTAGATATGACGGTGGGGGAGCTGGCAAGAGCCAGCGGCACAAGCGACGCTACGGTATCCAGATTTTGTCGCAGATGCGGGTTTAAGGGATTCCAGAGCCTAAAGCTGGCTTTGGCCAGAGAGGTGCTCAGGGAAGAACAGGACAGCCGGAAGGTGACAAATGATATTGACCGGGAGAATCTGTCCCAGTCACTTAACAATATTCTGGCAAATAAGGTTGCGGAGCTGACAGAAACGGTCCGTATGATGGATATACACAGCCTGGAAGAAATCCTTAAAAAGCTGGAAAAGGCCCGTATGGTTCAGCTGGCTGCAGTGGGAAATACGATCCCTGTGGCTCTGGACGGCGCTTTTAAGTTTAATCAGCTGGGGATTCCGTCTGTGGCCGGAGACATCTGGGAAACGCAGGCAGCTTATACCTTTAATCTGGGGCCGGAGGATGTGGTGCTCCTTATTTCCAATTCCGGTTTTTCCAGGCGGTTAAACACACTGGCTCAGGGAGCAAAAGAAAATGGGAGCACGCTGGTGCTGATCACGAATAACCCGGATTCGCCTCTGGCTTCGATCTGTGATCATAAAATTATTACGGCTACCAGAGAAAAGCTTCTTACAGAAGAATTCTGGTTTTCACGGGTCACAGCCACGGCGGTGATTGAAATTTTATATCTTCTTTTGCGGGCGGGAAAGAAGGATGCTATGGAACATATCCGCCGCCATGAGGAAGCTATTTCCTCGGATAAAAACGAAATATAGGTAAAATGTACAAAAAAGAGACGGTATCTGACAGGCAGAGACCGTCTTTTTGTTTGAAGTGATGAAAATATAAGAGAAACAAAATTTCATAAGAAATAATATTGACGAAAAACAAATATCGTACTATAGTATAGGTGTGAAATTAAATTTCTTATAAATAAGGGGAGATGACATATGATTTACACAGTTACCTTTAATCCGGCTCTGGACTATGTGATCGCTGTGGATCATTTTGCTCAGGGAAAGGTCAACCGTACAGTAAAGGAAGATATTTTCTGTGGAGGAAAAGGAATCAATGTTTCTGTGCTGCTGGCAAATCTGGGAGTTGAGAGCACAGCGCTGGGGTTTGTGGCCGGATTTACGGGAAAAGAAATTGAAAGGGGGTTAAAAGCATTTGGGATCTCATCCGATTTTATCCATGTAAAAAGTGGAATGTCACGTATCAATGTGAAACTGAAATCGGAGGAAGAAACGGAGATTAACGGGATGGGCCCGGATATCCGGCCTGAGGATGTGGAAGCGCTGTTTGAAAAGCTGAACCGTTTAGGGAGCGGGGATGTGCTGGTGCTTTCCGGAAGCATACCGGCTGCTGTGGGAAATGATATTTACCGTAGGATCATGGAACAGTTAAAGGATCGGGGCGTGTGCATTGCTGTAGACGCAGAACGGGATCTGCTGACAGAGGTACTTCCATTAAAGCCTTTTTTGATCAAACCTAATAACCATGAGCTGGGGCAGATCTTTGGAAAGGAACTAAAGACGGAGAAGGAGATCATCGATGGCGCCATGAGCCTAAAAGACCGGGGAGCGGTCAATGTGCTGGTGTCCATGGCAAAGGACGGAGCAATCCTGGTCGATGAAAATGGAAAAGTCCACAGACTGGGAGTGTGCCGTGGAACGGTGAAAAATTCCGTAGGAGCAGGCGATTCCATGGTGGCGGGATTTCTGGCAGGATATTTAAAAACAGGAGATTACGATTATGCGCTGCGTCTGGGAACGGCCAGCGGAGGAGCGACGGCATTTTCAGATGGTATGGGAAGCAGAAAAATGATCATGGAGCTGTTTGCACAGCTTACAGAAAATGGAGGGAAGTAGAGGATGCGGATCACAGAATTGTTGAAAAAGCAAAGCATTGAACTGGGAGTGAAGGCAGCTTCCAAGGAGGAGGCTATTGATCGTCTCATCGCCCTTATGGATGCAGGGGGGAGGCTGAATGACAGAGCCGGTTATAAGGAAGGGATTCTTGCAAGAGAAAGCCTGGGGAGCACAGCAATCGGGGAAGGGATTGCCATTCCCCACGCAAAGGTAGAAGCAGTAAAGGAACCGGGGCTGGCAGCCATAACAGTGCCTGAGGGTGTGGATTATGAGGCGTTTGACGGCTCTCTGTCCAATTTGATTTTTATGATCGCAGCTCCGGCAGGAGGAGAAGACGTACATCTGGAGGCATTATCCCGGCTTTCCACCCTGCTGATGAATCCTGGTTTTAAGGAAGCTCTGCTCCATGCAGGATCAAAGGAGGAGTTCCTGGAGGTTATCGATCAGGCGGAAACGGAGCGGTTTGGGAAGAAAGAAGAAATGGATGAACCGGAAAAGGCAGCAGAACCGGAAAAAACAGGCTTTCGCGTGCTGGCAGTCACTGCTTGTCCCACAGGAATTGCCCATACCTATATGGCTGCTGAAAATCTGGAAAATACAGGGAAAAAACTGGGGATTTCCCTGAAAGCAGAAACGGATGGTTCCGGCGGCGCTCAGAATATTCTTACGAAAGAGGAAATCAGGGAGGCAGAAGCAATCATTGTTGCGGCAGATAAGAATGTGGAAATGGCGCGTTTTGACGGAAAGCCCGTTATCATGGTTCCGGTGGCAGACGGCATCCACAAGGCAGAAGAGCTGATCCGGAGAGCAGTCAGCGGTACAGTGCCGGTATATCACCATGAGGGCGGAACCTCCGAGGCAGAAGCGGAAGGAGATAAAAGTATTGGAAGAACCATTTACAAGCATCTGATGAACGGCGTATCCCATATGCTTCCCTTTGTGATCGGTGGCGGCATCCTCATTGCGTTAGCGTTTCTGCTTGACGATTATTCCATTGATCCGTCCAATTTTGGAAAAAATACCCCTCTGGCTGCATATTTAAAGACCATCGGCGAACAGGCCTTTGGAATGATGCTCCCGATCCTTGCAGGCTTCATTGCCATGAGTATCGCAGACCGTCCGGGACTTGCAGTAGGTATGGTAGCTGGTATGGTGGCGAAAATGGGCTGTACCTTTGCAAATCCTGCGGGCGGTGATGTAAATGCAGGCTTTCTCGGAGCTCTCTTTGCGGGCTTTGCTGGCGGTTATCTGGTGCTGGGGCTTAAAAAGATTTTTTCCAGACTGCCCAAATCCTTAGAAGGTATCAAGCCGGTGCTTCTTTATCCGGTGCTTGGGATTTTTGTGGCTGCTGTAATGACTACACTGATCAACCCATATATGGGTATGATCAATGATGGACTGACACATTTCTTAAATGGAATGGGCGGTGCCAGCCGTATTGTGCTTGGAATGGTACTGGGGGCTATGATGTCTATTGATATGGGAGGTCCCTTTAATAAAGCGGCCTATGTATTTGGTACTGCCCAGCTGGCAGAGGGGAATTTTGAGGTAATGGCTGCAGTGATGGCCGGTGGTATGGTTCCGCCGATCGCGATTGCCCTGTGCACTACATTTTTTAAGAAGAAGTTTACAGAAAAAGAACGCCAGTCCGGCATTGTAAATTATATTATGGGACTATCCTTTATCACAGAGGGAGCGATTCCCTTTGCAGCACAGGATCCCCTTCGCGTGATTCCTGCCTGTGGGATCGGAGCGGCGGCTGCAGGAGGCCTTTCCATGGCATTCGGCTGTACCTTAAGGGCGCCTCACGGCGGCATCTTCGTACTCCCTACCATTGGAAATCCTCTTATGTATCTGGCTGCTGTGATGGGAGGAGCTGTCGCAGGATGCCTGATTCTTGGGCTTCTTAAGAAAAATACAGAAGAATAACAGATAGAAACAAGCCCGGCTGATCAGGTATGGCCGGGCTTTTGCTGTGCAAAAATTCAGTTAGATGCGGTCGGCGCTGTCGCGCATATACTTGTACTCTGCCACAGAACGGTCAAAGCCTTTGATGTGGTAGTAGAGCCAGTCTCTTACATTTTCTGCCACCTTGGAAACAAAGGCGTCAGAAGGGCCTTCTTCGTCTGTAAGCATATCGTGAAGCTCCTGTACGGTACGGCGCAGCTCCTCATGCTTTTCAAGGTGCTCCTTCAGGCCCGGATATCCGATTTCCTTCTGGAATGCCTCTTCCTCTTTGAAATGGAAATCCGTATAGTCTGCCAGATAATTTAATAATCTGGCAGCTCCGCTCTGGTTGGAACGGTTCTCACAGCTGACTAAGAGGTCATTGATCCGGCTGATCAGCTCTCTGTGCTGGCTGTCGATCATTTCATTTCCTGTGATCAGGTCATCTGTAAATTCTGCATACATGGCTTAAATCCTCCTGCTTTCATGGTATAGCAAAAGTATACCACGGGGAGGCGGGAAAGTCTACGAATGATTTGAGGTACTTAAAGGTACTCAAACCAAAAACGAAGAAACCCTTGATTCTTCAAGGGTTTCAGAGTAGCGGAAGGGAGATTCGAACTCTCGACACCACGGGTATGAACCGTGTGCTCTAGCCAACTGAGCTATTCCGCCATATTTAATTGAAATGGATGGGGCCTACAGGGCTCGAACCTGTGACCCTCTGCTTGTAAGGCAGATGCTCTCCCAGCTGAGCTAAGACCCCGTATCCAGTGTGTCGCTTGTTTGTTTTTGTCTCACTCGCGACTGCTTGTACAGTATATGATAAATTGTGGTAATTGTCAACACTTTTTTGAATTTTTTTTAAAAAAGTTTTTTTGCCCTTATTTTTGCTGGTTTTCCGGCATTTTCAGAGATGGGAGAGCATTTATTTTTTCGATATTTTATAGAAAATTTTTTAATGGTTTATATTCATTTGGGGGCGGGCGTGGTATACTTATTCCAGAGTAGATGCTGCCATCGGCGGACGGGCGCAGGCTTGTGCTTTCCGCTGTGTGGACGAAAGGAAAGGACCCTACGCCCCTATGTACTATTTTATTGTAAATCCCAGTGCAGGCTCCGGCAGAGGCAGGAGAGTGTGGAAAGCCATTGCCTGCTATATGGATCTGCACAATATTGAATATGAAGCGGTACTTACCGGCAGCGTCGGTGATGCGAGGATTGCTGCCAGAGAACTGACGGAGAAGAAACGCCAGCCAGGCCTGTTGATCGTGGTCGGCGGAAGCGGAACGGTCAATGAGGTTCTTGATGGAGCTGTCCTTCATGGGATTTTTGATCTGGGTTATATTCCGGCAGGCACGGGAAATGATTTATCCCGCTGTCTCCACATTCCCAAACGTACCGTACGCTGTCTGAAAAAACAGCTGTATCCCAGACATTTTTCAATGGTAGATTACGGGGTGCTCTCTCTTGGTTCCAGTGAGATTTCTCATCGGAGATTTATGGTAAGCGCCGGTATGGGATTTGATGCTGCTGTGTGTTGTGCGGCATCCGCTTCCAGGCTGCGGGGCATTATGGGGCGGCTGGGTCTTGGAAAACTTTTTTGTTTTCTTCTTGGACTCTGCCAGGCGGCAGGATGCCGGTCCAGCCGGGGATATATCCTTTTGGATGGTGTAAAAAAAGTGGAATTTAATCATATCCTGTTTATATCCTGTCACATTCAGCCATCAGAGGGAGGCGGTTTTGTTTTTGCTCCCAGAGCAGACGGAAGCGACGGCAGGATGAATGTCTGTGTGGTAAGCCATTCTTCCAGAAAACGGCTGATCCCTGTGATGCTGCAGGCTTTGACCGGCCGTTTTAAGAAGCATAAGGGAGCACGGATGTTTGAATGCAGAGAGGTTTCCATTCACACAGACGCCCCTCTTCCCATTCATGTGGATGGAGAATTCTGCGGTACTCAGACAGATCTGCGGGCAGAGTGCATTTCGCGGCAGATCCGAATGGGGATATAATACGGCTGTTCCGGCCGGTAATATGAACTGTTAAAAAGAATTGTGATCAAAAGAACGAAATAGAGGAGACAGAAACATGAGAATCGGACAAGGCTATGATGTTCACAGGCTCACAGAGGGCCGTAAGCTTATTCTGGGAGGCGTGGAGATACCTTATGAAAAGGGGCTTTTAGGCCATTCGGATGCAGATGTGCTGATCCATGCCGTGATGGATGCGCTCTTAGGGGCAGCGGCTCTGGGAGATATCGGACAGCATTTTCCGGATACAGATCCTGCTTATAAGGGGATTTCCAGCATAGAGCTTCTGGGTAAGGTAGGTGCACTTTTGGAGGAAAAGGGCTATGTGATTGAAAATATTGATGCTACGATCATCGCTCAGAGGCCAAAGCTGGCCTCCTACCGTCCTCAGATGGAAGAGAATATTGCAGAGGCCCTTCATCTGGATCCGTCCAGAGTCAGCGTAAAAGCCACTACAGAGGAGGGGCTGGGATTTACGGGAAGCGGAGAGGGAATTGCTTCTCAGGCAATTACATTATTGACGGAAACAGCGGATTACTGCTATGATAATAAAATAATGACAGAAGGCTGTCCGGGCTGCTCAGGCTGCGGCTGCGAGCAGAAGTGAACAGTGTTTCTGAATGATCATAAGCGAGGAGAAATCGTATGAAAATATTTAATACATTAACCAGGAGAAAAGAAGAATTTAAGCCGATTACACCGGGAGAGGTGAAAATGTATGTGTGCGGCCCTACGGTATACAATCTGATCCATATCGGAAATGCCCGTCCCATGATCATGTTTGACACTGTGCGCCGGTATTTTGAATACAAGGGATATAAGGTGAAATTTGTTTCCAACTTTACGGATGTGGACGACAAAATCATCAAAAAGGCCAATGAAGAAGGCGTAGATGCCCATATTATTTCCGAGCGCTATATTGCAGAGTGCAAAAAGGATATGAAGGATATGAATGTGGAGCCTGCTACGGTACATCCGCAGGCAACTCAGGAGATTCAGGGAATGATCAATATGATCCAGATCCTGATCGACAAGGGACACGCCTATGTGGCAGAGGACGGCACGGTGTACTTTAAGACGCGTTCCTTTGCAGAATATGGCAAGCTGTCCCACAAAAACCTAGATGAGCTTCAGTCTGGCTTTCGTGAGATTAAGGTAACGGGTGAAGAAGGCAAGGAAGACCCTAATGATTTTGTGCTCTGGAAGCCCAAGAAAGAGGGAGAGCCTTACTGGGAGTCTCCATGGTGCCAGGGCCGTCCGGGCTGGCATATTGAGTGCTCTGTGATGGCAAAGCGCTATCTGGGAGATTCCATTGATATCCATGCAGGGGGCGAGGATCTGATCTTCCCTCACCATGAAAATGAAATTGCACAGAGTGAGTGCGCCAATGATAAGCCCTTTGCCGCATACTGGATGCACAACGGCTTTTTAAATATTGATAATAAGAAGATGTCCAAATCCCTTGGGAATTTCTTCACTGTCCGGGATATTGCGGAGAAATATGATCTGCAGGTACTGCGTTTCTTCATGCTCAGCGCCCATTACCGCAGTCCTCTTAATTTCAGTGCCGAGCTGATGGAGGCTTCCAAAAACGGCCTGGAACGCATTATGACCTGCATGGATAAGCTGCGGGAACTGAAGGCAAAGGCTCAGGCCGGTGATATGACAGCAGCCGAGACAGAGAAAATGGCAGAGGCTGACAGGCTCAGAGAGAAATTTGAGGCTGCCATGGAGGATGATTTTAATACGGCGGATGCGGTTTCCGCTGTGTTTGAGCTGGTAAAGCTTGCTAACTCTACAGCAGATGCTGATTCCACCGCAGCTTATGTAAAGGGCCTTGAAGATCTGATTTCACGTCTGTGCGAGGTGCTTGGTATTATCACAGAGCGGAAGACAGAGGTGCTGGACGAGGAGATCGAAGCCATGATCGCAGCCAGACAGCAGGCCAGAAAAGAGAAAAACTTTGCTCTTGCCGATGAGATCCGCGGAAAGCTTCTGGATATGGGAATCGTGCTGGAGGATACCAGAGAGGGCGTAAAGTGGAAGAGAGCATAACATTAAAGGACTTCCTTGCATACTATAAAAAGACCATGAGACTGGAACCGGTAGATGCCGGTTCCTATTCTCCGTTGGTTCTTGCTTACATTGGAGATGCGGTGTATGAGGTGATGATCCGCGCCAGAGTAATTAACCGTGGAAGTATGCAGGTAAATAAGATGCATAAACGAAGCGCGATGCTGGTAAACGCAGGCACGCAGGCACAGCTTATCCGCTCCATTGAAGAGGAGCTTACGCCTCAGGAGCACGCGGTCTATAAACGGGGGCGCAATGCCAAATCCGTTACCATGGCAAAACACGCTACTATGGCAGATTACCGTACTGCTACAGGCATGGAGGCTTTGGTGGGCTGGCTGTTTCTGGAAGAGAGATTTGAGCGTCTTGCAGAGTTGATCAGCCTGGGGCTTGAAAAAATAGGAGCCTTTGAGGAAATATAAAGGAGAAACATTTCATGAGATACGAAGAACTGACCATAGAGGGACGCAATGCAGTGCTGGAGGCCTTTCGTTCCGGAAAGACCATTGACAAGCTGTTTGTTCTGGATGGCTGCCAGGACGGCCCGGTGCGCACCATCGTAAGGGAAGCGAAAAAACACGACACAATTATCAACTATGTGGCTAAGGAGCGTCTGGATCAGCTTTCTGAGACGGGAAAGCATCAGGGAGTGATTGCTTATGCGGCTGCCTATGAATACGCCCAGGTGGAGGATATGCTTAAGCTGGCAGAGGAAAAAGGAGAGCCGCCCTTTTTGTTTTTGCTGGATGGCATTGAGGATCCCCATAATTTGGGAGCGATTATCCGTACAGCCAATCTGGCTGGTGCTCACGGCGTCATTATTCCCAAGCGCAGGGCAGTGGGGCTGACTGCCACGGTGGCCAAGACTTCAGCCGGTGCGCTTAATTATACCCCTGTGGCAAAGGTGACGAACCTTACAGCAGTGATGGAGGATCTTAAGAAAAAGGGGCTGTGGTTTGTCTGCGCCGATATGGGTGGGGACGTGATGTACCGCATGAATCTTACAGGTCCCATCGGCCTTGTGATCGGAAATGAAGGCGAAGGCGTCAGCAAGTTGGTGCGGGAGCACTGTGATATGACAGCTTCCATTCCCATGAAGGGAGATATTGATTCGTTAAATGCCTCTGTGGCAGCAGGTGTTCTGGCCTATGAGATTGTCCGCCAGAGGCTGGCAAAATAGCAGTTTGGAAAGAGGAAGAAAGAATGGAGAGAATCCGAAAAAACAGAAGAAACATTTCCGGGGCAGCGGTTCTGACAGCCGCTGTGGTAGGTGTCTGTGGCCTTTTTGGAGCATTTCCGGCAAAAGCGTCTCAGACAGCAGTGATCGAGGATACACAGGTGCCGCTGTATGATAAGCCTGCCGGAAGCTATGTGCGTACTCCCATTGCTTCCGGTGTGACGGTATATAAAAATGATAAGGCCACTCTGGATGCGTCCAATACACCTGAGGGCTATCTAATGGTGAAATATACCGGCAGTGTAGGAAAAATTAAGGTTCAGATTTCCAAAAACGGTTCAGAAACATATACATATGATTTAAATAACAGCGGTGTTTATGAAGTTTTTCCTCTTTCGGAGGGAAACGGCTCCTATCAGGTAAAGGTGTTTGAAAATATTCAGGGGAATCAGTATTCCCAGGCCTTCAGCCAGAATCTGGACGTATCCATTTCCAATCCCTTCGGTCCTTTTTTGTATCCCAACCAGTATGTGAATTTTAATTCTGCCAGTGCGGCAGTTCAAAAGGGAGCAGAGCTTTCGGCAGGCGTTACAGATCAGCTTGGCGTGGTATCGGCTGTTTACAACTATGTGGTTAAGAATCTGACTTATGATACGGCAAAGGCCAGTTCCGTACAGTCCGGCTATCTTCCCAATGTGGATCTGGTGCTGGCCCAGAAAAAAGGGATCTGCTTTGACTATGCGGCTCTTATGACGGCCATGCTCCGTTCTCAGGACATTCCCACCAAGCTGGTGGTGGGATATACAGGAAACCTGTATCACGCCTGGATCAATGTATATCTGGAAGGCCAGGGCTGGGTGGACAATATCATTTATTTTGACGGAACCAGCTGGAAATTGATGGATCCGACCTTTGCATCCTCCGGCAACCAGAGCCAGGAGATTATGCAGTATATAGGAAACGGAGCCAATTACCAGGCGAAATACAGCTATTAGTCAGGAGGACAGAGAAAATGGAAAAACAGGGGGAGAAATACGATCGGTATTCCTATGAGGAGCTGTCCGCCTTCTGCTTACAGATTGCCCTTTTGCTGGAGGCGGCTGTGCCTTTGGAGGAAGGGCTGACGATCATGGCAGAGGATGCGGCAGAGGAAAAAGAAAAGGCCATGCTTCTTTATATGGCAGAGGGCGCAGAACTTGGAGATCCTTTCTTTAAGGTGCTGGAGGATACAGGCGTGTTTCCCCCCTATATCGTCCGTATGGCCAGACTGGGGCAGCAGACAGGTACGCTGGATCAGATGATGAAATCCCTTTCTGATTATTATGAGAAAGAAGCCAGGCTTTTAAAGGCGGTAAAAAATGCGGCCACTTATCCCGCAATGATGATTCTCATGCTGTTAGTGGTTCTATTCGTGCTTTTTACAAAGGTAATGCCGGTGTTTTCAAGGGTATATGAGCAGCTGGGAGCCAGCCTTCCGCCTGCGGCTGCAGCAGCAATCCGTCTGGGAGGTATTTTAAGCGGCGCAGCATTGGTTCTGGCAGCTGTAACTGGTGCAGCTGCGGCCGTGATATGGATTGCTGCCCGTTTCGGAAAGCGTTTTTCACTGGTGGAAAAGGGCGTCGCAGCAGTAAAAAACCGCAGCCGTATTGCCAGAGCAGTTGCGCTGCGCCGCTTTACCTCTGTGCTGGCTCTGACCTTAAAGAGCGGGTTGGAACTGGAAAAGAGTATGGAATTAGCCAAAGAGCTGGCTGAAAATGAAATAGTGGCCGGTCAGATCGATGACTGCTCCAGACGTCTGGAAGAGGGAGAAAGCTACTATGACGCCATGAAGGCAGCAGGGCTTTTTTCTGGTTTTTATATTCAGATGATTAAGGTGGGAAGCCGCAGCGGCCATCTGGATCAGGTAATGGAGGAAATTTCCGGGGATTATGAGGAAATGGCGGATTCTGCCATTGACGGAATGATCGCCCGGTTTGAGCCTACGATCGTAGCTGTGCTGGCTGTATCAGTGGGACTGGTGCTGCTTTCTGTGATGCTGCCTCTGGTAGGAGTGCTTTCTGCAATCGGTTAGGAGGAGCTGGATATGAGAGTAAAACGCGGGCAGGACCGAAGAGGACGGGGCCTTGCGGGCATGATCGGCTCGATGCTCCTTATGATGGCAGCAATCCTGTTTTTTACCCTGTTCTCTGTACAGTTTGGAGAGAGGACCACAGCCGGAGATCAGGAAACCCTGAAAAAGGCCATAGCAAGAGCAAGCGTGCAGTGCTATGCCATTGAGGGGAGATATCCGCCAAGTATCGAGTATCTGGAGGAGCATTACGGGGTAATGATCAACCGGAAAAAATACAATGTGTTTTATGATGGCTTTGCCTCCAATGTGATGCCGGATATCACAGTAGTGCCTGTTATGGAATAGGAGGGAAACGTATGGAGCGGAAAACGGGGAAAAGAGGCCAGCTGATGGGCGGCCTTTTTACCATGCTGCTGTTTCTGGTATTTATTTTAAGCGCTCTTTTTACCGTGCTGACAGGAAGCCGCGTGTATGAAAATATCACTGCCAGAAGCGATAAAAATTTCAGCAGCTCCACTGCCTTAAGCTATATAGCAAATAAGGTGCGTCAGGGAGACCGTGCCGGGATGACAGACATAAAAGAAATAGAAGGAACACAGGTGCTGGAGCTTCGCCAGCAGATTGGCGGGACAGATTATGTGACCTGGATTTACTGGCTGGACGGCAGTATCAGGGAGCTTTTTACTGATACCGGCAGCGGCCTTGGACTGGAGGATGGTCTGGAAATTTTGGAATGTGAAGGACTGTCTTTTTCCAGAGAGGGAAATGTTCTCCATATCCGTACGGAAGGGGAGAACGGGGGAACTCTGTCTCTTTCTCTTAGAAGCGGCAGTCTGGCTGAAAATCCTGTTTTTGGTGAGTCGGAAAGCGGGGGGATAGAAGGATGAACAGAAGAAGCGGGTCCGGTTCAGGACCGTTTTTGATGGAGATGCTGGCAGTCGTCGGTTTTTTTATTGTCTGTGCCTCCATCTGTGTTTCCGTATTTGCAGGAGCAGACCGGTTGAGCCGGAAGGCAGATGATCTGAATCATGCTGTGCTTGCGGCCCAGAGCCTGATGGAAGAGCTGAAATCCGGGAAACGAGAGGAAGAGCTTCAGACGGTCTGGGATAAGGACTGGAAGGCATATACGCAAAGGGAGGCGGCAGAGTCAGGAGCTGTTTTGGCCTATGAGGCAGAGATCACAGTAGAAATGGATGATTCTATGAAGCAGATCCGGGTGGATGTGACAAAAGGGGATAAAGAAACAGACGGTACTGTGATCTACAGCCTGGAAGGCAGCCAGTATGAGCCCTAAAAAAAGAAGCGGGAGGAAATAAGCCATGGCGGAACAAGTATCCAGAAATAAAGTAAATATAGGGCTGTCATCGCTGATCCTGATCTTTATCGTGCTTTGTCTGTCTACCTTCGGCCTTCTTTCTTTAAGCAGTGCCAGAGGCGATCTGGAGCTGGCAGAGAGGGGCGCTCAGGCTGCAAAGGAATTTTATGAAGCAGATTCCAAAGGACAGCAGTGGCTGGCTGGATCAGACCGGATGCTGCAGCAGATGGCAGGGCGGTCTTTAGAGGAAAAGTTGGAGGCTCTGGCGGCCAAGCCGGGAAATGGTTATGATGAGCAGACCGGCCTTATTTTTACAGAAATTCCCATGGAGCGGGGACAGTCCCTGCACATTGATCTGGAGTTAAAAGAGGGGGACAAACGGTATGAGATCCGGTTCTGGTATGTATATGACAGCGGTGAATATGAAATTGATGATACAGTGAAGGTCTGGGACGGCAAAGATCGTTCGGGTACATAATAAGGAGGAAACGATATGAAGGTAATGGAGCTTCTTACAGCGGCAGTGGAGCAGGAGGCAGCTGATATCTTTTTGATACCGGGCCGTCCTTTTTCCTATAAGATTGGCGGCAGGATCATCTGCGAGGGAACAGAGAAGATCATGCCGGATGAAATGGACGATATGATCCGTCAGATCTATGAGCTGGCCGGCGGCCGGAGCGAAGAACGTGTATTAAATGAGGGAGATGATGATTTTTCCTTTGCTGTACCGGGGGTATCGCGTTTCCGCGCCAATATTTTCCGTCAAAGAGGTTCTCTGGCCGGCGTTATCCGTGTTGTGCGATTTGAGCTTCCGGATGCGGATGCGCTGCATCTTCCAAAGGAAATTATGGATGTTTCAAGGATGACGAAGGGAATGGTGCTGGTTACAGGGCCGGCGGGAAGCGGCAAAAGCACCACGCTGGCCTGTATCATTGACGCCATTAACGAGTCAAGAGAAGCACATGTGATTACCCTGGAAGATCCCATTGAGTATCTTCACCGCCACAAAAAGAGCGTGGTAACGCAGCGAGAGATCGCTACGGATACAAGCAGCTATGTAACCGGCCTGAGAGCTTCTCTGCGTCAGGCTCCGGATGTGATCCTGCTGGGAGAAATGCGTGACTATGAGACTATCAGCATCGCAATGACGGCTGCAGAGACAGGCCATCTGATCTTGTCTACCCTTCATACCATCGGTGCGGCCAATACCATTGACCGTGTCATTGACGCTTTTCCTCCGGCTCAGCAGCAGCAGATCCGCACCCAGCTTTCCATGGTTTTAAATGCGGTCATTTCCCAGCAGCTGGTACCTACTGTAGACGGAGGCGTACAGCCTGTTTTTGAGATCATGTTTTTAAATAATGCGATCCGCAATATGATCCGCGAATCCAAAATCCATCAGATTGACGGCATTATCGCCACTTCTCAGGAGGAGGGAATGATTTCCATGGACAACAGCCTGATCCGCCTGTTCCGCCAGGGAGTTATAAGCAGGGAAACGGCTGTGACCTACAGCAGCAACGGAGAACTAATGGAACGAAAGCTGTCCAGATAAGCATAAAATCATTATGAAAAGGAGATACCATTTATTGAATGAGGTATCTTCTTTTTTAAATCTGGAAAGGAGCTTTGCATGAGGTCGGATAAAAGAAAAGTGGCAGTTGTCGGAACGGGAATGGTGGGTATGAGTTATGCTTACAGTCTTTTAAACCAGTCTGTCTGCGATGAATTAACGCTGATCGATATCAACAAGACAAGGGCGGAGGGAGAAGCCATGGATTTAAACCACGGGCTTGCGTTTGCAGCTTCCAATATGAAAATATCAGCAGGAAATTATGAGGACTGTCGTGATGCAGATATTGTTGTCATAGCGGCGGGAGTGGCCCAGAAGCCGGGAGAAAGCCGTCTGGATCTTTTAAGGCGAAATACAGAGGTCTTCCGTTCGATCATAGAACCCGTGATTTCCTCTGGCTTTAACGGTATCTTTCTGGTGGCTACCAATCCGGTGGATATTATGACAAGGATTACCTGTGTACTGTCGGGATTTAATCCCGGAAGGGTTCTGGGAAGCGGAACGGCTCTTGATACGGCACGTCTTAGGTATCTGGTGGGAGGATATTTGAGGGTTGATCCCAGAAATGTCCATGCGTATGTAATGGGAGAGCATGGAGACAGCGAATTTGTTCCCTGGAGTCAGGCCTTTCTTGCAACCAAGCCTATTTTAGAGTTGGGAAAAAATGGGAAAAATGAGTTGAGAAGCTGTCTGGATTATATTGAAGAAGAGGTGCGGACGGCAGCGTATCGGATTATCGAGGCAAAACAGGCCACCTATTACGGCATTGGAATGGCTCTTACCAGAATTACCAAGGCTATTTTGGGAGATGAGCACAGTGTCCTTACCGTATCTGCTATGCTTCGGGGAGATTACGGTCAGAGAGACATCTATACAGGCGTTCCCTGCATTATCAATCAAAATGGAGTCCAGCGTGTTTTGGAGCTTTCATTGTCGGAACAGGAGATGGAAAAGTTTGGGAAATCCTGTAAAACCCTGAGGGAAAGTTTTGAGGGGATTGTGTGAGCAAAGCAGGCCGCGGCATATGCAGCGTTTGGGAAGAGCATACCTGTACAATATGCAATATTTATGTTATTGTATAGAGGTATCAACATCATTGTCTTCCCATAAAGAAAGGATGGTTTTATGCCATTATTGAAAGAACGGTATACCTCAAAGGATTACTGGGCGCTGCCTGAAGGATGTCGGTCTGAACTGATTGACGGACAGCTCTATGATATGGCTCCGCCAAGCAGGATTCATCAGGAGATTGTTTCCGGTATTCTCTATCTTTTAAAAAAACATATTGAATCAAAAAAGGGCGGCTGTAAGGTCTATCCCGCTCCATTTGCAGTTAATCTGGACGCTGATGATAAAAACTGGGTGGAACCGGATATTTCCGTCATCTGTGATCCCGACAAGCTGACAGACCGCGGATGTTCTGGAGCTCCTGACTTTATCGTAGAAGTAGTATCGCCCGGAAGCCGTCGGATGGATTACGCCCATAAGGTTTCCCTGTATCTGGAGTCTGGAGTCCGGGAATACTGGATTGTTGATCCGTTAAAAAAATGTACAACAGTATATCTGAATGAACAGGATCCGTCAGAGTTTGCTCCCATTATTTTTCCTTTTGAAAGTAATATCAAGGTGGGAATCTACGCCGATCTGTCTATCAACATCAGTCAATTACTGTGACGGCTGCCGATGGGAATTTTGCCCGGTTTTGTACCGGGCATTTTTGATAAAAGAAAAAACCCTTGCAAACACAAGGGTTTTTACAGCTACTGACGGGAATCGGACCCGTGACCTCCGCACTACCAAGGAAAATTTTTTTAACATCACATAGAAAATTTATTGTAATTACGTTGTTTTTAAATCATTGTAATTACGTTTCGTGTGATTATTTTGGGGTCAAACAACGAAATTATTGAATCTTAGTAGTCAAATAGTAGTCATTTATGGACATATGAGAGAGTAGCTGCTGCTCCATAACAGAAGAGGCTTCTATACCCTTGTTTTTGAAGAAGTAAGAATAAATGTTTAGAGTGGTGGATGGATCTGCATGACCGAGTATTCCAGCAACCGTCCGGACATCAATATTGTTAGCAATTAGGATGGCGGCAGCAGAGTGGCGGAGTCCGTGGGGAGGTATGTTTTCCGGAATATGCTGCTCTGGCGATTCTGCCACATACTGATTGTACATCCGGATGATTCTTTTATATTCCCCGGCAGGGCTGCATATATGCATCTGCTTTCCATTGGCCTGTGTAAACACAAAATTTTTGTTATAGTCCTTTCCGTGATATCCCTTCCAGTCTTCTCCAAGTTTGAGGGCCTGCTGCATCTGTTCGGCTTTCCACGCTCTAGCCAGGCTGATTACATAAGCTGGGACGGCGTTTTGCCGCTCATTGTGCGTTTTAGTGTCCTTTAGCTCCATAGTACCGTCCACATAGTCTGTGGATTTATTGATATTGATCTCATTGGTATCCATATTGATATCCTCCCAGGTGAGAGATATATTCTCACCTCTCCGGTCTCCTATGAAAAGGGATATATAGAAATACAGCTTCCATTTGAGTTTAACGCGTATTGTCTGGGTGTAGGCTTTGACGGTATGCGTTTTTCCATTTTGCCGCGATTGGTGTTCACGGTGCACAACATCGATAGGATGCTCTAAGGCATCTATAAAACGGATCAGCTCTTCCATGGTAAAATACCTTGGCTTTGCCTCTTTGCGTGGTTTGCGGTGACCTGATATTTTGCCGGAGTAAATAAGCATATTCATGTTAAGCATCCCCTCAGATACCGCATAGCTTAGGAGTGCACTGATAACAAGACAGTCTTTTTTGATGGATGCAGGTGATAAAGGCTTTTTTGTAATGGGGCTGATATAATTTTCTTCCAGCATCTTCCTGTAATTGTTGATATCCTTCTGGCGGATATTTTCAATCTGAATGTGCCCCATAGCCGGAAGAATCCGCATTTCAAGACGCTTTTTATAATCGGCATAGGTTGTCCGGGCCAGAGTCGGGGGAGTCATATCCTTTAAGTAAGGTCTGGAGAGCTCCTGTAGGGTCATTCGGCCACCTTTTACATTTTTCCCGGATTTTACGTCACGTTCAAAGTCCACAGCAAAGGCATTAAGAGCCAGCTCCAGTTCCCGCTTTTTCATTCCTGGATCGGGAGTCCATGTGGCGGTTTCCAGTATCTTTTTTCCAGTGATATCATATCCGTTGCTTACGGTGATCTGGTAGCTGTTTCCGCGTCTTCTAATTGATGCCATAACTATTCCTCCTATTTTGTTGCGACGTCGCACACTTTTGGGTATAAAAAATACACCTGTACAGGTGTGTGGAGGTATGGTACAATGTAGGTGGTTAAATCATATTGTATTTGGCCTCCGTGGCCTGTACAGAATTTATCTAAAAGCCGTTCCTGTTGGCGCAGGAGCGGTTTTTGCTGTTATTGGATCAGTTCGCTGACTGTGATAGTCAGGTCTTTGAAGATATGAACGGTAAGTGGTATGGAAAAGGGCACGATGGTAGGCGCTGCGTCCTCTTCAAAGTGGTAGACGGTGGTACACTGTTTGGCAGGATCTACAATCCAGTATTCGCGGACGTTGGCATTTAAGTAGAGGCTGGCCTTTGTCACATAGTCATGTTTACGGCTGGAAGGGGACACAATCTCAATGATTAGGTCAGGCGCTCCGTTACATCGGTATCCGTCTAGCTTTTGAGGATCGCAGACTACGGAGATATCAGGCTCTACGTAGGTAGTGTCATTTGCATTGAGATTGACTGCAAAGGGAGCCGGGAGGACCTTACAGCTGCCGCGCTGATCGGCAATGTAGTTTCCGATGATCCGGGATATTTGGAAGGAAAGCTCCTGATGAAACTGGCTGGGCGGCGCCATGTTGTAGATTTGACCGTCAATTAACTCTGCCCGTTCCCCCTCCGGGAGATTCCAATAATCTTCGGCTGTATAATTAGATTTCAATAATAGCATAGTGCGCTCCTTTCTAATCATAGTATGGACGGGTTACAGTGTATTTATTGTTAAGGTGGTGGCCCCAGGAGTTTGAAGAGTTTGCAACTTCTGGGAATTTTTAATTCTATAGACAAATTTTAAAATTTTTGTAACAATTGTTCACAGAATATCTATTGCAATAAGCAATAAAAATGATTATATTTGAGTTGAAGAGAAAATAAGGGGGTGTCATGAATGAAGACTTTTTTTATAAAGCATCATAAAAAGATTGATGCATATTGCATGACAGCCATTTTATATTTTATAATGATTTTAGTTATGATTCCAGTAACCTCTTTTATTAAAAATGAAGGAATTAGAGTAGCTATAGTGCTTATGGCCCCTATCATTTTCTCTCGTAAAAGGTACAGGGTAAAAATCAATTTTTATATACATCGTGTATTCCGATTAGAAGAATAGAAAAACTATTCTTCTTTTTTTTCTGTATTTTCCAATTCTCCAATTTGATTAGATTGTCCATTATAGTGAAAAAGTACATTGGAAATCAATTCGGGATTTTTTACATCTAATTCTTTGATGAGAGTTGCCATTTGTGCTTGCTCTTTGAGTTCAAGTTTTTTCCGTTCTTCTGCGTGTCCCTTTAATCCCTTTGTTTCTGCGTCAACAGAAAAATCAATATTACCCTTATCATCCTTTTTGAATGACAAATTAAGCTTTCCACCATTGATTAAATGATTGATAGAGAACATAAGTATAGAAACAAAAACCCCGGCAGCCGCTCCATATCCTATAAGTTCAATTAAACCAGGGGAATGAATATTTAATTTCACCTGAATTTCTTTTTCTTTTATGGGCAATTCGCATTGTTCAGATATATCTACTATAGCACTATTTAAATTAAGTGCTAAATCACTGAGTTCTTTGAGAGACATCCCATTTGGATGCCCAGCATGAAGGGTTGAATGTACCTCATCATTTTTCTTATAGATAGGGTAGATTGTCCTATCTATATAAGGGGCATAATCATTCATTTTTGATAAGGCGTGTTGTGAATTAAATGCTTTCATTAAATAAATATCAGCAGTTTGTTTAGTTAGATGTTTAATCCATTGAACCTTACGTCTTTTAAAATAGGGACATAGTGTTAATTCTGTGTTTGGGTCCTCGGATAAATAGTTTTGAACATATTGTGAATCTTCATAAACAGTACTCTTGATAACTCCTATGGAAATTCTGTCAGAATCTTTACTTGGAACCAAAACAATGTCATTCACAGAAAATTCATTTATAAAACGCTGTAGTTTATTAAAAATCGTTGTTATTTTTGACTTGATTCCACGCTCTTCAGAATCTAAAGTGTCATCCTCTTCATCATGGGAAGGATTTACTTTTTCTTGTGATTCAATAATGGCACGAATAGTTGCCTCGGATTCATTACACATTATATTTGTTGTAACATAATCCCAAGAGATGGCAATATAATCATGCATTACAAAATCGTCATAAAAAATTCCGCCATTACTACGAACAATCCAATAGTTACGATTAGTGGGAAGTTCTGGAATATTTAATAGTGTAAATAAATTACTTTTCATACTCATTATCCTTCTTTTCTTTTGATTTTATTAAAACGCCATAGGCTATTTTAATCTCAATTCAATCAATCTTTTTTCGTATCCCAAGATATGTGATAATTGCTCAATACTATATTGTTGATATTCTGCAAGCGTATCATTATCTACCAATAAATCCATAGCAAATGTATCGGCTTCGTTCTCGTATCTGTCGGTATTTAATCCTGTTCGAGTATCCATAAAAATTGTATTTGCCTTTTTGTGCAGAAACATATGCCCCATTTCGTGTGCACATTCAAATGCTTGTTCATGGCGAGATAAATTTTCGTCTATGTAAATGATATTGTTACGCTGAAAATATTGGTAAAAGGCTCTGGTGTCGATCAGCGGAGTAAAGACAAGGATTACATTCAATCCTCGAATAATCTCAAACGGATTGCGGGTTTGGTATTTTCGTGCCAAGCTGTCCGCTTTCTTTTTTATATCCATAAGCCATCAGTCCTTTTTATATTTTTTAGGTGTGTATTTTTCTTTGTTCTTTTTCTTTGCCAACTCCATACCAATCTGCATGGCCGAAAGAATAGAGTCAATAGCTTCTTGGGTGGCAGGCTTTCCATCAAACATTAAGCCATCTTGAGAGAGCAGTTGCTCTTTGGTTAGGTCTAATATTTTCTCTATATCACGCTCATCTTTGCTGGTAAGAGAAATAACTTTTTCTTCCTGTTCCATGTTTCCGGTCATAAGATATTCGATACTTACTCCAAAGAAATCGGCAATTTTTTGAAGCTTATCTGCCTTTGGGGTATATCTTCCAGCCTTCCAATTACTGATAGTGGCGGTAGTTAAACCAGTTTCTTTACAAACTCGATAGGGAGTTATTTTGTGAGATTGACACAGTTTTTCAAAAATTTCGTACATATAGCACCTCAAAAAATAGATTTGAAAATAAAGCCAAAAACTATTGACAAACTTTGAAATCAATGCTAATATGTGGACATAGCTTTGAAAACGAAAGCTAAAAAGAGATTGGCTAAGGTTTCAATATAACTTTGATTGACACCATTATTATATTTGAAATCTTAGCTAATGTCAATAGAAAACTATAGAAGGTGGTGATATTTTTGTATCAGAAATATGCAGAGTTAAGAGATAAGGTAGGGAAAACTGACTATGCTATTGCAAAGGAAACTGGTTTATCTACATCTACATTGACTAACTGGAAATATGGTAGATATTCCCCTAAATTCGACAAGCTGTTAATCCTCGCCAAGTATTTTGATGTTCCGGTGGAGTATTTTGCAGAGACTGAGGACGGGAGGTGAGAGCATGACAATACTATTTACTATCACAACAGTGATTTGTGGGATTGGCTGGCTGAAAGGCAGTGTCAGCACAGTGGCGCTTATATATTATCTCGAAAAGAAAGGGTACGCTCAACCAAATGATGAAGAAATAAGAGAGTGTACCCTGTGGGCAGCCAGACATTTATTCAAGAGATAGTGGAAATGCCAAACTGAGCTTTAATAAGTTCGGTTATGACGTTAGATGCAATTTGAGTAATGGCATCGAGAGAAGCTGAACCGACTTTTTCAGATATGGTTTTTACGCCATTCCAGATTTTATTTTCACGGATATTGGCAAGAAATTCATGGCCTTTAGGGGTGAGATCGCTAACGGTAATGGTTTCACAATCCCCGAAAAGACGGAATCCGTCAACAAGATTTGATTTTGAACATTGACGGGCATGGTAGCCGATTTCTTCTTTTGAATATTTACACAATTTATCAGGTGGTGAATCGGAATCATATACCCATGCATTACTGATTGAAGATACGGATTCGATATCTAATAAAATGTCTCTGATACAGTCGGGATTTAGTTTCATAATAAGGCCCCTTTCATAGGATATTCCAGATGGAGGTCTGGTAAATACAGTATAGGGCAGAGGGAAAGAAAAGACAAGATGGTCTAAGACTGAGGACGGGAGGTGAGAGTATGAGTTCCATTCCAAAAATGAGAGGGATTAACGAGTGTTATGAGTGGTTGAAAAAACAAGACCCGGAAACCCAGATCACAAAATGGTGCTTCCGAAATCTTGTGAACAAAGGAATCATCCCATCCAGTAGAAGTGGGAGGTGTATTCTTATTAACCAGGATATGCTTCCAGAGTATTTGAGCCGTTGGGCCGAAAACATGGAAAAGGAAGCAGAGGTTATAAGAGAACAGGCAGAAGCAGAAAAAGAACAGGTTCTTCCAAGAGCTTCTGCGGAACAACTGCCGCACAGTGGCAAATATGGACAAATTAGAGCTATATGAGGCAATGAGAGGAGAAGAAAATGCAATCAGAAGCAATTAAGTACCAGCCCCCAGTGGAGGGTGTTGTAGTCACCCAGGAAGAGGAGCAGCAGATCCTGAAGCTGGGGCGGATCGCCGGAGAGCAGATCAGGCAGAGCCATAAGGATGTGCGGCTGTTCGGCAGGATGTCTACGGTGATGGCGTTCCTGCTGGGCGTAGAATCAGCGGTGCTGTTTTTGATGGCTACCGGAATAATAGCACTGTGAGAGGAGGTGAGGGCGATGGACAAGGATGCTTGCGGCACTTGCCATAATAAGAACCGGTGCATAGAACGGAGCAGGTTGTATCCGTGCCTGAGTTACAAGAAGAAAAAGGACCTGCACAGCGGCAACTGTGACGGGTCCAGAAAATAAAAAAAATCAACACCCTCTATTATGAGGGAGAACAGGAGAAAAATCAATGGTAAACACAACAATTTCATACAATGGGGCCAAAAGGACAGCTGAAAGCGAGATTGCTCTTGCAATCTGTCTGACAGGCAATGAGAAGAAGGATGGAGTGGAGGCAACGGTGATCTGCATAGGTGAGAGAGAAAATATATCCTCAGATGATTTTGTTGAATGCCTTGCTAAAAGTATGGTGAGTGCAGTTAGCCGTGTGGCCGTTAATGATTTAGGAGCTGCACATGCATTGATGAAATTAAGCCGTATCGTGGAAAAAGCAGCGAAGGAGAAATGCCTGGAAAGGTTGTCCAAATGACTCGCCCCACTACATACCCCGGCAGCCAGGTCAGGATCACATCCCCGTTTTACTTCCTGACCTGCTCCTGCGGTGTCCGGATGTGGTCCCTCCTTAGGGAGATTACACCCTGTCCGAACTGCGGAAAGATTATGAGGAGGGAGGGCACTGCGGATGGCAGTCACTAAGCATATATTTGCCAGCCGGGAGGAATGGCTTAAGGGCCGGAAGAACCATATCGGCGGGTCGGATGCCAGCGCCTGTGTAGGTATGAACCCGTACAAAGACAACGTGCAGCTGTGGGAAGAAAAGATGGGGCTGGTGATGCCGGAGGATATTTCAGATAAGGATTATGTCCGGTACGGCACAGAAGCAGAAAAACATCTGCGGGCACTGTTCGCCATGGATTTCCCGGAATATCAGGTATTCTACGATGAAGATAATATGTTCATCAACGACCGGTACCCGTGGATGCATGCTTCTTTGGATGGTGAGCTGGTGGATGAGCAGGGACGGCGCGGGATACTGGAAATCAAGACCACTAATATTCTACAGAGTATGCAGCGTGAAAAATGGAATGGTAAGATACCGGACAATTATTATTGCCAGGTGCTCCATTATCTGGCAGTGACAGAGTATGATTTTGCAGTTTTGAAAGCCCAGCTTAAGAGCGAATGGCATGGGGAACTGCGGATTACAGTCAAGCACTATTTCATCGAAAAAAAGGACATTGAGGAGGATATCCGGTATCTGGTGGAAGCAGAACAGCGCTTCTGGACTTGCGTAGTGGAAGGCCACAGGCCGGATTTGCTTCTCCCGACGATATAAAGGCAGAGGAGGAACGTATGGAATTAAAAATCTACAATCCGCAGGAAGGCGGATATTTAAAGAAGATCGAATGGAATTTCGAGGAGCTGAAGGAAGAGGTTACAGCCAAAGCTAAGGAATATGCTGCAACCGTCTACACAGATGAAACCATCAAAGCAGCCAAGGCCGACCGGGCCACGCTGAATAAGTTTGTAGAGGCTGTGAAGGGAGAGCGGACTGCGATCCGCAAGAAGCTGCTGGAGCCGGATGAGCTGTTTGGTGAGCAGATCAAGGAGCTGACCGGGATCGTCCAGGGTGCCATTGATAAGATTGATACTCAGATCAAGGATTATGAGAGCCGCCAGAGGGAAGAAAAGACGGCAAAGATCAAGGAGTTCTATGAGGCCAATATCCATGATATCGGCCAGCACCTCCCCTTTGACCGGGTGATGAAGCCCCAGTATGCCAATGCATCCACTACCATGAAGTCCATCAAAGAGGAGATCCTTGCACTGATCCAGAAGGTAGATGAGGGTCTGGCGATCCTGAATGAGGTGGACAGCCCTTATGCTGGGGATATGAAGCAGGTATTTTTACAGACCTATGATATCGGCGCCGCCATGGCAAAACGGAACCAGCTGGAGGCGGAAGCGGAGAACCGGCGCCTGTACATGGAAGAACAGGAACGGAGAAAGGCAGAACGTGAGGCCGCCCGAAAGGCAGAGGCCGACCGGGTTATGCAGGCCGGAAGAGCAACCGAACCGGAGCCACCTAAGGAAATGCCCCAGAAGATGGAAACGGTAGAGAATCCGGTCAATGTGATCGACTTCCGGGTATATGCCACCATGGCGCAGCTGATGAAACTTAAGGCATTTTTAAACGATAACGGCATCCGGTTTGAGCCGGTGCCGAAGAATTAAGGAGGTAAAGGAGTTATGGCAGTAAATAACAGTCTGGCAAAGAAGCCCGTACAAAAGGTAGAGGTAACAAAATACATGGCAAACGGGATGGAGGTAACGCTTACCCCCGGAACCGTAAAAAATTATCTGGTAAGTGGGGACAAGGATCGGGTATCCGATCAGGAAGTGGCGATGTTCATCAACCTGTGCCGTTTTACCGGCCTGAATCCCTGGCTCCGTGAAGCGTACTGCATTAAGTACGGAAACGAGCCAGCGACTTTGGTTGTAGGTAAAGATGCATATTTTAAGCGGGCAGAATCCAACGAAAACTATGACGGCATGGAGGCTGGTATTATCGTCCAGCAGGAAGAGACAGAGGAGATCATTTACCGTCAGGGAACTCTGAAACTGGATGGTGAGAAACTGGTCGGGGGATATGCAGAAGTATTCCGCAAGGACAGGGGTCACAGCTTTCGCATTGAAGTTGCTTTTGATGAATATGCGGGACGGAAGAAGGATGGAAGCCTGAATTCCCAGTGGTCGAAAAAGCCTGCAACCATGATCCGGAAAGTTGCGGTTGTGCAGGCTCTCCGCGAGGCATTTCCAAAGACGTTTGCAGGAATGTATGTGGCAGAGGAAGTCGGAGCGGTTGATCCAGATTACACAGCAGGCGATATTATTGAGCCTCAGCCGCAGAAGGCAATAGAGCAGTCAGAGCCTGTACAGCCTTCTGCTCCTGAGCCAGCATCCCAGCCGGTGCCACAGTCTCAGGATGCTGCCAGTGCATTCTTTGGATAAGGAAAGGAGGTGAGCACAGCATATGGCGATCACGTTTGATACGATAGCGAACGGGGAGCTGGCAGAAAAGTTCCAGATGGCCCTGACCCAGATCGGACGCAACATCATGGATCCCAATACGGATCCGGAAGCCGTCCGGGGAATGACGGTAAACATTAAATTCAAGCCTGCTGGCCGTGGAAACCTGAAGGTTGATTTCTCAGTCAGCACCAAGCTGGCAGGATTCAAAAAATCTGAGACCGTATTCCCGGTAGGCCAGGATGGCCGGACTGGCCGGATCAGTATGTCGGAGCCGGGAAGCGGACTTCCGCAGGTAACCGCCATAAGGGAGACACCTTCGGCAGCCTATACGGATGTCCGGCAGGAACCGGAGTTTGACCCGGAAACAGGGGAGATTTTTGAAGAGCCGGTACAGGCCGGGCCGATTGACTTAAGACAGGCATACGGAAGATAAGGAGAGAGAAATGGCATCAGAAAAGAAATGCTGTGGAACCTGCAGGTATCATCTGCGAGATGATGATGTGGATTTCATCTGTGACTGTGAGGAGTCGGAAGGGTACGGAGACTATACGATGTCTCAGGACTGCTGCGACTGTTATGAAGCAAGAAACATAGAAGAATAAGGAGGACAAAACCATGTTAGAAGGATTAAAGGATGCATTAGAGCACGTTGAAGGGCTGGCAAGAGAAAACGAGAAGACCGAGGTTATTGAGATCTGCGGACATACATACGCCAACAAGAGCTTAGAGCGTTATGATAGCACAGACAAGGCGACGGCGCTGGAGGCTTCCAGCCTTACCGCCCTTCTTGACTACATCGGGGCCTGCTATGAGGAGTTCCCGAAGGATACGGATATGATTATCCATATCGTAAATCCCAAGCGGGTGCGTCTGATCTCTGCGCTGGATGCAGAGCGTACAAGAGAGTGCCTGTTTGAGGTAAATGCAGAGGTAAATGAGTTCCGTTTCGGCCACTGGTACGATCAGGAGGCATTCATGATCGAGCTGCAGGCCAATTTCCAGTCCAGTGAGGATCTGGAACTGGTCCAGAAGATGGCCGGGAATGTGGAACGAAAGAACGATCAGAGCTATGCAGATGATGGAATTTCTCAGGTGGCTGTTATGACGGTAGGTGCAGCAGCAAAGGCAGATGTGAAGGTGCCGAACCCGGTGACACTGGTCCCGTACCGTACCTTCCAGGAGGTGGGACAGCCTGCCAGTGCGTTCGTATTCCGTGTAGGGGACAAGGGAGAGCCTACCTTTATGCTCCAGGAGGCACAGAACGGCCTCTGGAGGAATGAGGCAGTAGCAAATATCAAGGCATATCTGGCGCAGGCAGTGTCCCATATGCAGCCAAATGTAAGAGACCATATTACAATCATCGGATAAGCAGTGCAGCCTTTTGGTGGGATTTGATATGTCACGGTATTAAATGACCAGAGGTGTTGGCCGGGGCGGCCGGGTTTGTACCTTTTGACCGCCGCCCCTTTTTGAAAGGTAACAGCATGGGAAAATCACAGAGAGAGAAAGGCAAGCGCGGGGAGCGTGAGCTGGCAGGGCTTTTGAGGGAGTACGGTTATGACTGCCGCAGGGGGCAGCAGTACTGCGGGGCCTCCGGTGATGCGGATGTGGTAGGGCTCCCAGGCATCCATATAGAGTGCAAGCGGGTGGAGAAGCTGAACCTTCTGGATGCAGTATCACAGGCGGTAAGGGATGCCGCAAAAGGGCTTCTTCCGGCAGTATTCCACAGGAAAGACCGGTGCGAATGGCTGGTGACGATGCGATTCGTGGACTGGATGGAGTTATACAGGGACGCTCAGGCCTGGAGGGAATTAAAAGCGAAAGAGAGGTAGGTGACAGCCTACATGGAGATCAATTATCTGGCAGAGATCATAGCCTTCGAACGATGGCTCGAAACTAACTACTTACCGATCCCGTCGCAGTTGTTATGGTATAAGATGATGAACTATTTCAACCGGAGCGGGTGGAGCGAGTGGGTTATAGTAGATAACCTGAGATTGATGGCAGCCATGTCAATGGGTCGAGAAGCCACATTCATCAAGGCGAGGGACGAGCTCATAAAGGCTGGCCGGATCATCTACCAGAAGGGCAGAAAAGGAAGCCCTAATAAATATAAAATGGTGTATTTCACTTTCAAAAACGTAGTAAAAAGCGAAGTATATAGCGAAGTAAAAAGCGAAGTATTTCCAGTAGTAGAAAGCGAAGTACAAAGCGCAGACATATATAAACATAAACAAAAACAAAATAAAAAGAGTACCTCTGAAGAGGTACCAGAAAAGCCGGACGACTTTTCCTCCCAGATCACCACGATTCGAGAATTATATAATTCCGTTTGCGGGTCGTATCCCCGCCTGGTGAAGCTGTCGGAAGCGAGGAAGAAGGCGATCCGTGCGAGACTGAGGGCAGGATATACCGTTGAGGACTTCCGCCGGCTTTTTGAGGCTGCGGAGGAAAGCGACTTCCTGAAGGGCAAAAACCGCAGGAACTGGTCAGCTACGTTTGACTGGCTGATTGCTGATGCCAATATGGCGAAGGTGTTAGACGGGAACTACCGGAACCCGGCAGAGGGGAAGTCTGCCTGTGAAAAGACTCCCGGTCCATCGTCCAACCGGTTCCACAACTTTGAGCAGAGGGACACAGATTATGATGCGATCATGATGGAGCGGACGAGGGAGTTTTTGAGAGAGGGGGAGACAGATGGAAGATGAAAATACCATGGTTCCTGAGACAGGAATCATTGACCATACAGGCCCGGAGTGGTACCAGATGGAGATCCCGCTGGATGAGATCGGGCGGTATATACATACAGACCTTAAGACGGCCGCCAGAAGTGTGATATCCATCGGGTACTGGCTGATGTATGTGCGGGACCGTAATCAGTTCCAGGAATACGGATACAGCGATATCAATGAGTATGCTGCCAAGCAGTTCGGTTTCAGCCGGTCAACCACCAAACGCTATATAGACCGGTGCATCCGGTTTTCCAAGGGAGGCAACAGCCCCATACTGGATGACCGGTACAGGGATTTCAGCAAAGCACAGCTTCAGGAGATGCTTGGGCTTGATGATGAGCAGTTGGAGCAGGTAACTCCAAATATGACCGTGCGCCAGATCCGAGCCATGAAACAGCCTAAGGAAATCCCATATGTGGAGCTTCCGGGGCAGATCAGTATCACAGACTTTCCGGGGATTGAGCCGGAGGCCGCTCCAGATGTGACGGATGTACCGCCGGAACCAGAAAGAGCAGCTATGCAGAGCTGTGAGATATCGGTGGAGGACTTGATGCCTGAAGTGGAGCCTCTGCCGGTGGAGAGCGTTGCGACGTCGCAACGGGAAAACTGTCCAGCCCATCAGCTATCGGCCTATGGGACACCCAAGCGGGAATACCCAGCAGACAGCCTGATCGCCACAGAAGGATGTGAGGGAGGCCATTATTGTGATTCCTGCTCTATGGAGTGTGGGATCCGGCAAAAAGACCGGTGGTGTGTAGAGGCACCCTGCGGGAATCCGTTTCCGTGCGAGATTAGAGATCTGCATGGAATCCGTGAACTTGCAGGAGATACTTGTGAGTTCGTGAACCACGATCTGGCTTATTACCGGGCCGGAGACGGGGAGCCAAGCCCATGCTGTAAGCACTGCAAAAATCCTTGCGAATATATTTGCGGTAGGGCTATGAGGGCACTGGATCAGGGGCTGGAACAGCCTGCTGTAGAAATGCAGCAGAATGAGGAAATCTGCTGCGAAAATGGCAGCGGGGAAGAACCGGAGGAAGCCGCTGAGCTTACAGACATGGAACTGCTTAGGGAGATGGTAGGGAAGGAGAAGAAGTATCTGGAGGAAATGATAGCGGTTGATAAGGTGGAACCTTTACCGCCGAAGTTACTCCAGAAGAAAAAGATTCTGGTAGCGGCTCTTGCAGGTATGTTGTGTGATCTGGATATGCCAGAGCCGGAGGAACCGGAACAGCCAGAGCTTCCAGCCATGAGAAACAACGATCAGCGCAAGGCATGGCTGAGAGATTATAAATCATGGGGCCTGTGGTATACAGATGAGCATATCGGGGCCCGGTATTACAAGTACGATTTTGATAACGGGGCAAGGTTGATTGCGGAGGTATACAGCCAGCATAATGAGTTTACTGGTCGAGACTATGAATTCTCATACTTACATTTGGTAGGCGGACCAGAACCGGAACCGCATCCGTCTGGAGCTTATGGAAGATGGCAGCATCATGAGACATACAGCCGGTATCCGGACAGTGAGACAGAGCTGGTGGAGTTTTTGAAGGCGTTGCAGAAAGGAAGATAGATATGGCTAAGATATGGATGCAGGGCAAAGAAAGGTTTATGTGCCCAGTATGTGAGAATGAGGAGATTGAGCCGAGGCAGAAATACTGCCAGATATGCGGTGAGCCTCTTGAATGGAAGGAGGACAAGCGAGAATGGAACGATTAACAATACCTGATAAAAAGATTCCAGGAGGAACCCGAAGAACCATAATTGATACAAGAGCAGTCCGAGAAGAAGCAATGAAGCTTTACTGGGCGCTGAAGAAGTATGAGGATACCGGTCTATCTCCGGAAGAGGTAGAACGGCTGAAAGAGAGTAAGAGATGGATTCCGGTGGAAGAGAGATTGCCGGAAACGGATGATTATATCCTGTTGTCCTTTGAAAATTTTTCTCTTCCACTGGTCGGAAGATATGAGGCTGGTAGTGATGGTGAAGGCGCATTTTACCTGGGCGATTGTAATGAGGGGGACACCTGTATATCAGAGAATTTGTTTGTTAATGCCTGGATGCCGCTGCCGGAGCCATATCAGTAGGAGGAGTGAGTTATGGATTATGGTTATTATAACATGGACTGCATGGAGGGCATGAAACAATTCCCAGACAAGTATTTTGATTTGATGGAGGAATATGGTGGAAACAAGTATTTTTGAGCGTGATGGGAAGACATGGACAAGATTTAGAGTTAAAGCTAAAGAATTGCAGATATACGCCAAATTACTGAAAAAGTATGTGGATATTAGCAAGCCAGTGAAGCAGAGCAGCCGTTACATGTATTTTGAGGTTGAGGGTGACTTGCTCAATCCACAAAACTGACATTTTGCAAAGGAGCAGCTATGAGCCATGAAGTAACAAGAATAATCCCTAAAAAGGAACAGTGTGCATTTTGCCATAGAGAAGCAACATTGCTTTGTGATATGCCGGTAGCAGAACTTTGTGCAAGCATTGATTTTAAATCATATGTACAGACGTGTGATAAAAACCTGTGTGAAAAATGTACAACAAGGGTAGGGGCATTTGATTTCTGCCCTGATTGTGTCAGAAAGATCAAAACAGCAAAGAAAGGATTGGGATAATGAGGCCATGTGGCAAAAGAAAAATCCATACCTGGAATACATGATTGCCCTAT
>ERZ1673749.518-NODE-518-length-41370-cov-86.931550_pt1 | contig 41370 bp, 37 predicted proteins | sample MGYA00580204_ERZ1673749 | MGnify/ENA primary metagenome ERZ1673749 (study PRJEB41218, sample SAMN15661745) | gut metagenome | host: Homo sapiens | place: Canada: London | collected 2015-08-20/2019-03-30 | study: EMG produced TPA metagenomics assembly of...
TATTAAGTCGTTTAGCGTCATTTCTCCCGTTTTTCGAGGTTATTCCAGAGATTTTATGTAAATTTGCAGTTATAATCATTTAAACAATAAAATTATGAGTATTGAAGAATTTAAAAAGACATTGGAGACTATAAAAGGGGAATGGAATAATGAGTCTCATTCGTATAAAAACGAAAACTACTTTATTTATATAAAAGAAAATTTAGAAAGTTCCTATGTAGAAAGGACTTTAGGGACGAAGTCTTTAATAAATATACGATATATTATTCCTATAGGAGCATATAGCTATTCTTTCAAGAATAATAAAGAAACCTCTCTAAATACGATTGGCTTCTTTAATAACGAATATGAACCTTGTGAAGTAGTATTTGATACTTGGGAGATGTACAAATTGGAATTTACAAGTCTCAATTGTGGTGGAGTAATAGATTATTATCCTATACCCTATATTAGAAAAATAAATAATCCGACTTGTAAGCAGAAACTTGAAACAGGTTATACTATTGAAGATTTTGATGAAATTCTAGCTGCTATTTGGAAATATATAAAAGAACAAAAGTAGGTAATGAAGCCAGTAGATAAGTTCTCAATACAGTATAGCGAGCTACTAGAGTATATATATCCAGTGACACAAGAATATTTCCCTGATTTTGATTATGACGAAGAAACAGGACAGGCATATATGTTGCCGTCACAAACGCCAGACACTTTTAAAGGAAGATACAACAGAGGAATATTGAAAGGTAGATTCTCGTTTGATTCATACATAAAGAATAAAGAATTGCAGGATTTACTTACTACATTAGATTTAGATGCTGAAAAGTTTTGGTATCTATTGCTTTTCTGTTATGATTGCAGTTGGGGTAAATGTATGGAGGGTATAGAAATAAAAGAATCCCCTAAAGAACAGATAGAAAGGTTTGTTAATGCTATCAGTGAGGATTATAAAAGAGATACTCCGTTTGGTGCAGTCTTTAAAAGCCCAATTTGTATTACGTTGAAAATAGGTAGGAAGAATATCGTGATAGATAATAAAACGGCTATTGCTAGTATAGCCAAGTTTTGTGCAGACGGATTGGAAACAGTAAATTCAGACCAAATGAATACTGCCAGCGTTGACTTGAGCAATCCACATACTGAATCATTCTCTGTATTCGCTTATTATTTCTCACAAATGATTATCACTGCCTTGAATTATCAAGAACAGGTAAAAGAAAAGAGAAAGAAGGGAGCTAATATGTCTGACAAGGAAAAGACGCTGATTTCTCATCTACTATACTTCACTGGTATCGTGAGCAACGAAAGTGTGTTGGTTGATTATGACTACTTGAAGTCCCTGTTGAAGCAATATAAAGATAAGGACATAAGGAGTTTGAATGCATTTTATTATTGATTGAGACTTATTTTATTGTTTATTTCTGCTTTCTTATTCTCTAAATACTTCATTCTACAGCTTGTGAAGTGGGGGAATAAGAAAGCAGTGTTTTTTTATTCCCGTTAGTACTCTTAATAAAACATCATCTTTGCAGTATAACAAATAAAACTGGAGCGCACCAGTCTAAAAACTGCAAAAGAAATATGAGAACAAATGAAATCTTTACTCTGGAATCAAGAGAATTAAACGAAGGAAAGAAAGTAGCTTTTATCGCTGGTGGTATCAATCGAGACATTAACAAGGTTAACTTGAATGACAAAATGAAGTCTATTGGAGAACATACACAGTATTTTCCGCTTGTTGTGGTTGATGGTGAAGATGTGGTAAAGGAGGGGTTAACTTTGAAAGACCCTGTATCTGGTTTTCCAATAGATTCTTCTAAAGCTAATGATTATTTGGTCATTATTGAAGGGCAGCACAGGTATAGGGCTATAATGGAGCTTCGAGAAAAAGATGCAAAGGCTAAGAAGAATTATGAAAATGCAATGAAGAAATGGCAGAAAAACGGAAGTAAAGTAGAAGATAAGCCCGAAGAATTTACGCCTAAAGCTCCTGCACAGATAAAGGCTATGTATCCATTGGTTAAAGATGAGGATATACGGATTATGATATCAGAAATGAACAATACGTCAGTAAAGTGGAATAAAGGAGATTTTGCTAAACAGGCTTGTGCAGCGTATCCTGATAATACTATCTTAGGTTTTATCGTTAAGTATATGAATATACAACATCAAAGAACGAAGAAAGGTGAAGTAGATGATATGTTACCGAATGGTGGATTTAAGCTGACGACACTTAGTAAGTATCTGATTTATTCTGCTGACATAAAAGAATCGGTACTGGCGGAGACGTGTAAATATGGAGAAGGCACTCTTACGAAGTATGTAGGTAATGAGCCTGAAAAAATGGTTGAAAGAGCAGAGAAGATTATTGAAGCTGGATTAGATGCTGGGTTTACCTATCGTTTTCTGGCAAAAGGTTTCTTCATTGATTGGATTGCAAATAAGAATAATTTAGGGATTCAATATACAGAACTTCTTGAAAGGTTAAAGGATGTAAATAGAGAGGTGGTAGACAGTATTATGAGAGAAGCACAAAAACATAATTTTATGGAACAGTTAAATAGAATAGGATAAACGGGAATCTTTAGTTATTGATGTCAGTTGCCAGCTAACATTACGCTAGCTGGCTTTTTTGTTGCTTTATTGCTAGCTGGTTTACCGTTCGTCTCAACAATAGGGGTATGGGGTGAAATTTTATCAGGAAAGTGCTTTAAACCACAGCCCTCCCAACTTTCCACGGCTGGTAAGATTTCAAATATCCAAAAGGGCTGTAATCTTATTGTAATCGGTTAACTCTATTTATTCTACAAATTCTGTGATAACATCGGATATTTATCTATCTTTGTTGTGTTCAAATAACGCTGAAAAGTACATAAATGAATAACACTTCTTCGTAAGTGACTGATAATGAAATATGGAAGGAAAATTAGTTTTTTTTCCGGTTATTCGGCAAGAAGTAAATAACATTTTGTATTTTTGGGCATCAATTAATAAAATTAGATATTATGATAACGACACAGGACAAAGAGTTGCTTGCCAAGAAAGGCATCACGGAAGAGCAAATTGTAGAACAATTAGCATGCTTCCAGACGGGTTTCCCCTTTTTGAAGCTGGATGCGGCAGCCTCCATCGAAAAGGGAATATTAGCTCCCGATGCAGAAGAACAGAAGGCTTATTTGGCCGCCTGGGATGCATATACCAACACAGATAAGACTGTTGTGAAGTTCGTGCCCGCCTCCGGTGCAGCGAGTCGTATGTTCAAGAACCTGTTCGAGTTCCTGTCTGCCGACTATGACCGGCCGACTACCAAGTTCGAACAGACATTCTTCGACGGAATCAAGAATTTTGCTTTCTATGATGACCTGAATGTAGCCTGCCAGCGTATCGACGGAAAAGATATTCCCGGACTGATCGAAGACGGCAACTATAAAGCAGTGGTATCCGCCCTGCTCGAAACAGCCGGACTGAATTACGGCGCACTACCGAAAGGTCTGCTCAAATTCCATAAGTATCCCGAAGGTTCACGCACGCCGATGGAAGAACATCTCGCCGAAGGAGCCTTGTATGCTGCCGGAAAGAGCGGTAAAGTAAACGTGCACTTCACGGTATCTACCGAACACCGTGAACTCTTCAAGAAGCTGGTAGCCGAAAAGGTAGACGAATTTTCCAAACGCTATGGAGTAGACTATTACATCACCTTCTCCGAACAAAAGCCGAGTACCGACACGATTGCCGCCGACATGGACAACCAACCTTTCCGTGACAACGGCAAACTGCTGTTCCGTCCCGGTGGCCACGGCGCACTGATTGAGAACCTGAACGACCTCGATGCAGACATTATCTTCATCAAGAACATCGACAACGTAGTGCCCGACAGACTGAAAGCCGACACCGTTACTTATAAGAAACTGATTGCCGGAGTGCTCGTGACTTTGCAAGAACAAGTATTCGAATACCTTACCCTGCTCGACAGCGGTAAATACACCCACGACCAGATGATGGAAATGCTTCAATTCCTGCAAAAGAAACTCTTCTGCAAGAATCCGGAGACGAAAGACCTCGAAGATTCCGTACTCGCCATCTACCTGAAAAACAAGTTCAACCGCCCGATGCGCGTCTGCGGAATGGTGAAGAACGTAGGCGAACCCGGTGGCGGCCCGTTCCTTGCTTACAACAGCGACGGAACCATCTCCCTGCAAATCCTCGAAAGCTCACAGATCGACATGGACGATCCGGAAAAGAAAGAAATGTTCGAGAAAGGCACACACTTCAATCCGGTAGACCTCGTATGCGCCGTGCGCGATTATAAAGGACATAAGTTCGACCTGGTGAAGTATGTAGATAAAGCAACAGGCTTCATCTCCTACAAATCGAAGAACGGCAAAGACCTGAAAGCTCTCGAACTTCCCGGCTTGTGGAACGGAGCGATGAGCGACTGGAATACCGTCTTTGTAGAAGTGCCACTTTCCACTTTCAACCCGGTAAAAACAGTGAACGACTTGTTGCGTGAGCAACATCAGTAAAGAGTCTGAATTTAGAAACGCAGATTACCGCAAAGGAAATAGGCTAAATCTGCGATAATTTGCGTTAATCTGCGTTTCTCAAATAAAAAAGAGTGTTTAGAATGAATCAGATAGAGAAGATCATCGATATTGCTACTTGGAACAGAAGAGAACATTACGAACATTTCAGTGCTTTTGACGATCCGTTTTTCGGAGTGACCGTTCAGGTAGACTGTACGCGCGCATATCAGGAAGCCAAAACCAAAGGCATATCCTTTTCCCTGTTAGTCCTCCACCGGATAACGACTGCCGCTGCTGCGGTAGAAGAATTCCGTTATCGCATCGAAGGCGATAAGGTGGTGTGCTATGACAGCCTTCTGCCCGAAGCCACCGTAGGCCGTGACGACCATACCTTTTCTTTTGCCGCCTTTGAATACGATCCGGACGAACTCGTTTTTATCCGTCGGGCAAAGGCAGAAATGGAACGTTTGCAAGTCACTACGGGACTCAACAAAGGAGGCACTTTCCATCCCAATGCCATTCATTATTCGGCAGTGCCGTGGCTCTCATTCACCGACATGAAGCACCCCACCAATATGCGTTCGGGCGACAGTGTTCCCAAAATCTCCACCGGAAAGTACTTCCGTGATGGAGAAAGACTGATGATGCCCGTTTCCGTAACCTGCCATCATGGGTTGATGGACGGCTATCATGTGGCACAGTTTATTGAGAAGCTCCATTTGTAACTTCCGTTCTGAAAAGACAAACCAGACTATTATATGAGAGTAAAGATACCCAGATGGGAAATCGCCGTAATCTGTTCCGCTTTGCTTTTCCCCGGCACTTCGCTTAGTGCGCAGGAGGTAGGGCAGGAAGAGAAAGAGGTGAAGGAAATGCGGCAAGACGTAGAACAGCTCCAGCAGGACGTCCGCCAACTTCGTGAAGAAGTGCGGAGATTGCAGGAAGAAATTCATGGCTTCCGGCACAACAGCTTCCCGCAATGCGGAGCCGACACTGTAGCTCCCTACGTTCCCCACCATTTCATTCACCGGTTGGGGATAGAGGCGCGGCCGCAATACGTGTTCCCCACCAATCCTTTCCTGCAAGGCGAGAACGAACGGTGGAAACCCATCCAGAGTTCATTTGCCGCTCATCTGAAATACTCTTTCAAGTTTCGTCCCAACACCTGTGCCGACCGCATCTATGGCGGAGCTTATCAAGGTTTCGGCTTGGCTTTCACCACCTTTGGCGACAAAAAGCAACTGGGTGATCCGATGACGTTCTATGTCTTTCAAGGTGCACGCATTGCCCGTTTCAATCCCCGCCTTTCGCTCAATTACGAGTGGAATTTCGGTATTTCTGCCGGATGGAAACCTTATGACAACGATTACAACTCCTACAACGGAGCCGTAGGCTCACGGGTGAATGCCTACCTCAATGCGGGTATCTACCTTAACTGGTCGCTTTCCCGTTATTTCGACTTTATCATCGGCGGAGACTTCACGCATTTCTCCAACGGCAACACCAAGTTTCCCAATGCAGGTGTCAACACCACCGGAGCGAAAATCGGACTGGTGTACAACTTCAACCGGGAAGAAGCCGACCTCACTAAATCATTGGTTCATCCCTACGTTCCCCGTTTTCCGCGACACGTCAGTTATGACCTTGTGTTGTTCGGCTCGTGGCGTCGCAAAGGCGTCTATGTGGGCGAGAAACAGATTGCATCACCGGGCAGCTATCCCGTAGCGGGGTTCAACTTTGCTCCGATGTACAATCTCAACTATAAGCTGCGCTTTGGAGTTTCGCTGGATGGTGTCTATGACGGTAGTGCCAATGTGTACACCGAAGATGCGCTGGTGGAGTACGATGCAGGCAGTGGTTCCTCTCGTCGTAAATTTCTCGTGCCGGGCATTCAGAATCAGCTTGCGCTCGGACTTTCCGGACGGGCAGAATACGTGATGCCGTTTTTTACCATCGGTGTCGGCTTGGGAACGAATGTACTGGGGCGTGGCGATTTGCGCGGACTGTATCAGGTCTTTGCGTTGAAGATCAACGTCACCCGGAGTTCATTCCTTCACATCGGCTACAATCTTCAGGATTTCCAGACCCCTAATTATCTGATGCTCGGTCTTGGTTTCCGTTTTAATAATAAATATCCTAAAGTACGTCATTAACCCCCAATACGCCATTACCCCCAAATGGAAAATATCATTCGTAAAATCAGGCAAATCTATCCGGTTTCCGACGAAGCACTTCAAGCGCTTCAGGCGAATATGGAATTAAGGTATTATCCCAAAGATACCCGTATCGTTCAGGCAGGCGTCACAGACCGCCTGGTATATTTCATTGAAGAGGGCATCGCCCGTTCCGTATTCCACCACAACGGAGAGGACACCACTACGTGGTTCAGTCAGGAGGGCGACGTCACGTTCGGCATGGATTCGCTCTACTATCAGCAACCATCGGTAGAAAGCGTTGAAACGCTTTCCGATTGCAAAATCTACGTCATCCACATCGACAAGCTGAATGCCCTCTACGAAACATATATCGACATAGCCAACTGGGGAAGAATCCTGCATCAGAATGTGAATAAGGAGCTTAGCCACATGTTTGTGGAGCGCCTCCAACTTTCGCCCAAAGAACGCTACGAACAGTTCAACCGTCGCTATCCCGGATTAATAAACCGAGTGAAGCTGAAATATGTGGCTGCTTTTCTGGGCATTTCCATCTATACCCTTAGTCGGGTACGTGCTAAAAAATAGCGATTAGCAGGGCTTTTTTGCTTTAGAGCAAAGAAACTTCGTAGCGCAAACCGTATCTTTGCCTTCTGAAAATACTAACTTACTAATAGAAAAACAAATGTCGAACATTTCTGCTTCAGCTTTTTCAGACACCAAGGCGCATTATGATCTTCTTGACGGACTTCGCGGTGTGGCGGCTCTTATGGTGATATGGTATCACGTATTCGAGGGCTTCGCTTTTGCCAGTAATAGCGCTATTGAAACTCTGAATCACGGATATTTAGCCGTGGATTTCTTTTTTATCCTTTCGGGTTTTGTGATCGGTTATGCTTACGACGACCGTTGGGGTAAAAGTCTCACCATGAAAGATTTCTTTAAACGCCGATTGATACGTCTTCATCCGATGGTCATTATGGGTGCCGTTCTCGGTGCTATCACGTTCTGTATTCAGGGGAGTGTGCAATGGGACGGGACGCACATAGCTATCTCCATGATAATGTTGTCTCTGCTTTGTACGATCTTCTTCATTCCTGCCATGCCGGGTGTTGGGTACGAAGTTCGTGGCAACGGTGAGATGTTTCCGTTGAATGGTCCTTGCTGGTCATTGTTTTTTGAGTATATCGGCAATATCCTGTATGCGTTGTTCATTCGCCGCTTGTCCAACAAGGCACTGACGGTGTTTGTGGTGTTGCTGGGCGTAGCGTTGGCGGCGTTTGCTGTTTTTAATGTCTCCACTTATGGAAACATAGGAGTGGGCTGGACGCTGGATGGGGTTAACTTTTTGGGTGGTTCCTTGCGTATGCTTTTCCCTTTTTCGTTGGGTATGCTTATGTCGCGCAATTTCAAGCCTATGAAGGTGAAAGGTGCATTTTGGATATGTACTATTGCGCTGATTGCCCTGTTCTCTGTTCCTTATCTGGAAGGGTTGGAGCCGCTTTGCATGAATGGTGTTTATGAAGCGTTTTGCGTGATTGTGGCTTTCCCTATCATTCTGTGGATAGGAGCGTCGGGCACCACCACGGACAAGCAATCGACAAAGATATGTAAGTTTTTGGGAGATATATCTTATCCGGTTTATGTGATACATTATCCGTTGATGTATCTGTTCTATGCATGGCTGATTGAGAATCAACTCTACACGTTAGGTGAAACCTGGCACGTAGCTTTGTGTGTCTTTATTTTGAGTATTATTCTTGCTTATCTGTGTTTGAAGCTGTATGATGAACCAATACGTAAATATTTGGCTAAACGTTTCTTGAGTAAGAAATGACGTTTTCATTTCATGAAGTTAAAAAGAAAAACTCCAGCTAATGTAACTTTATCCGTCACCATAGCTGGAGTTTTTCTTATATAAAATAAGACTTTCTTTATCTGCAAATGAGCTTTCTTCTATGTTTTCATCTTAGAAATGATTAGATGTGATTAACAGAACTGCTTGCTCATCTTATAATTGGTGAGACACATTTGATTAGCTTTCCGCTTTTGCTCTTCATCGACCTGAAAACCTTGTTTTTCAAAAAATGGTTTTGCCGTGATGCTAACTTCCGATGTTAATCTTTTCGCACCTCTTTCTCGTGCATATGCTTCGAGATGCTTATACAAAGATGTTGCGACACCTTGATGCTGAAAGTCCTTGTGAACGAACAGCGTGTGCATATATCCGTCATCGTTTACAGAGCCAAAGCCTACAATCACGCCTTCTTCGTTTTCTGCAACCACATAATGTTGTTCTTCGAAAAGCTCATTCCAGTGTGACGTATCGTCTCCGCACGAAGCCCAATCTGCTACTTCTTCGGCTGTATAATCTTTTCGGTTCACAGTCAGAACTGTATGCTGATATAGCTCTTGCAGTGCTGGAATATCAGACAGGTTTACTTGGCGGATTTTATTCATCTTATCTCTGAATTTCTTGTATTAATGAACTTCTACTTTCTCTGCAATTCTCTTAGCCTTGTCGCGCAACGCATCCAAATCAGAATCAAGCGGAGCATAACAAAGTACCACACCCATACGGCGGTTGACACGTGTAAACGGTTTGCCGAAAATGCGGAGATAAGTATCTTCTTCTTTGGTCACTTCTTCTAGTCCGCGATATTGAGGACGTTCCTGGCTGGCAATCGGGGAAAGGATCACAGCGCTTGCGCCTATCCGTTCTTGTTTGATGCCGGGAATGGTCAGGCCGAGTACGGCACGCAGATGCAATTCAAATTCATTCAGGTTTTGTGTGCCCGCCAGTGTCACCATACCTGTGTCATGCGGACGAGGAGAGAGTTCGGAGAAATAGACTCCATTATCATGGCTTAGGAAGAACTCAACTCCCCAAAGTCCTGCACCTGTGAGGGCACGGGTTACTTTCTCCGCCATCTCTTCCGCTTCTTTCAAATGGGCGGGATCAATGTGTGCAGGCTGGAAACTTTCGCGGTAGTCGCCACCTTTCTGCACGTGTCCGATAGGAGGGCAGAAGAGGGTAGGGCCGTTCTTTTGGGTAACGGTGAGCAGGGTGATTTCGCTGTCGAACTTGATAAATTCTTCAATGATAAGTTCGCGAATATCGCCACGACTGCCGCTGCATCCGTATTCCCAGGCATGTTCGAGTTCGTCGGCACTCTTCACGAGCGATTGTCCTTTGCCGGAAGAAGACATCAATGGTTTAACGACACAAGGGAAACCGATTTTATCGGCAGCTTCTTTCAGTTCTTCCAGAGTTTTGGCATAGAAGTATTTGGCTGTTTTCAGTCCGAGTTCTTGGGCGGCAAGGTCGCGAATGGCTTTGCGGTTCATCGTGAAGTTCACGGCACGAGCGCTGGGAACTACCTGGATACCTTCTTTCTCGAAGTCGTATAAGCGTTCTGTACGGATGGCTTCAATCTCCGGAACGATGATGTCCGGGCGGTGTTTCTTCACCACGCGTTCCAGCTCTTCACCGTTCAGCATGTCGAATACTTCAAATTCATCGGCCACTTGCATAGCCGGTGCTCCTGCATAGGAGTCGCAAGCAATGATGTGCTGGCCTTTACGTTGAGCTGAAATTACAAATTCTTTTCCTAGTTCGCCAGAACCGAGTAACAGTATTTTCTTCATCATTTTGAGTGTTTTATATTAGTGGTGCAAAATTACAGCAAAAAAATGAGATAATAATTGTATGTGGCGTTATTATATTGCTCTTTTATGCAAATTGGGAACTTTATAAAGATGGATGTGAATCTTAATGCAAAAATGCGGAATATATAAGGAATAGAATAGATAGGAGAAAAACAGGAAATATGGCTTTAAACTTTCTTAAGGAAAACATGAAAATACGGACTTTTCTGTGTTCGAGCACAAAACTAGTTGTTTTTGCCACTATTTCTTGTTTTTGCTAATCCATTGATTTTTAACAAAGAGATAGGAAACTCGATGGGTTAATTTAGTTTATTGATAGATTATTGCCCCCAAACTTGTTTTGCTATTGATTTGTAGCAGAAATTTGCCTGAATTGGTCAATCTGTAGTCATTGTAGGTCTAATAAGTGTTATCGAACGACAAATTATGAAAAAGGAAGCACAACGACACGGAATTGTTTCTACATTTGCGCAGTTGTTTCTTTAACTATTTCTAAGGACAGAAGTTTATGGGATATAGAAAATAGTTGAACAAAAACTGAACTCAACTGTTTATTATAATAATGAAATAGGTAAAACGCGAAAAATGTGCATTCCTTTCATATTATAAAGTCAAAAAGGAGAGAAAAGAATAATATAAATAAATTAGAGATTGCTTATGTCACAGATTATCGGACATATCTCGCAGGTGATCGGCCCTGTGGTCGATGTGTACTTTGAGGGTACGGATGCAGAATTGGTGCTGCCAAGCATCCACGACGCACTGGAGATAAAGAGGCCAAACGGCAAAATACTGGTTGTAGAAGTTCAGCAACATATCGGCGAAAATACGGTGCGTACTGTAGCAATGGATAGTACTGACGGACTTCAGAGAGGCATGAAAGTGTATCCCACCGGAGGCCCGATCACAATGCCGATAGGCGAACAGATTAAAGGACGACTGATGAACGTAGTCGGTGATTCGATCGACGGTATGAAAGGACTCGACCGCAAAGGTGCATATTCCATTCATCGCGACCCCCCTAAGTTTGAGGATTTGACTACTGTGCAAGAGGTGCTCTTCACAGGTATCAAAGTGATCGACCTGCTCGAACCGTATGCCAAAGGTGGTAAAATCGGTTTGTTCGGCGGTGCCGGTGTAGGAAAGACTGTATTGATTCAGGAACTTATCAATAATATCGCCAAGAAACATAATGGATTCTCTGTATTTGCCGGAGTAGGTGAACGTACCCGTGAAGGTAACGACTTGCTGCGCGAAATGATTGAATCCGGTGTAATCCGTTACGGCGAAGCATTCAAAGAAGGAATGGAGAAAGGTCACTGGGATCTTTCGAAAGTGGATTATAACGAACTGGAGAAATCGCAAGTGTCTCTGATTTTCGGTCAGATGAACGAGCCTCCGGGCGCACGTGCCTCTGTGGCATTGTCCGGACTGACGGTGGCGGAATCTTTCCGCGACGCAGGAAAAGAAGGTGAGAAACGCGATATTCTGTTCTTTATTGATAATATCTTCCGTTTCACGCAAGCAGGTTCGGAAGTGTCCGCCCTTTTGGGACGTATGCCGTCCGCCGTTGGTTACCAGCCTACGCTGGCTACGGAAATGGGTGCGATGCAGGAACGTATCACGTCTACCCGCAAAGGTTCTATCACCTCCGTACAGGCGGTGTATGTGCCTGCCGATGACTTGACCGACCCGGCTCCTGCAACAACTTTCAGCCACTTGGACGCAACTACCGTGCTCGACCGTAAGATTACGGAGCTGGGTATTTATCCGGCGGTAGACCCGTTGGCTTCTACGTCACGTATCCTCGACCCGCACATTGTTGGCCAGGAACACTACGACGTAGCGCAGCAAGTGAAACAAATTCTGCAACGTAACAAGGAATTACAAGATATTATCTCCATCCTCGGTATGGAAGAACTCTCGGAAGAAGACAAGATGGTAGTGAACCGCGCCCGCCGTGTGCAGCGTTTCCTTTCACAACCGTTTGCCGTGGCTGAACAGTTTACAGGCGTTCCGGGTGTGATGGTGGGTATTGAAGACACCATCAAGGGATTCAAGATGATTCTGGAAGGAGAAGTGGATTATCTTCCCGAACAGGCTTTCTTGAATGTCGGAACCATTGAGGAGGCAATAGAGAAAGGTAAGAAATTGCTGGAACAGGCAGCAAAAAAATAAAAAGATAGCATGATGAAAGAACTGCATTTGAGTATAGTATCGCCCGAAAAGAGCATATTCGACGGAAATGTGAAGATTGTCACATTGCCGGGAATGATCGGTTCGTTTTCTATTCTTCCCGGGCATGCGCCCATTGTTTCGTCGTTGAAAGCGGGAACGTTGAGTTACACGACGATGGACGGAGAAGAGCACACGATGGATATTCAGGGCGGTTTTGTCGAAATGAGTGACGGTACGGTTTCTGCCTGTGTTTCCTGACGGAAACTCCTCACCGGCACAAAGACTAAGCATTAAAAAATTGAAAAAAACGAGGTTATAATCTTACAGAAAAACACAGTAACATGGTGAATATTAGTAAAACTAAACGGAATTTTATTTGGTGGCATACCTTATTTGCGGTAATTAGCGGGGCACTCGGAGCTGTCATTCTACACTTCGCTTTGCCGGGGCATTATTTCGGAGGGTATCCGTTTATTCCGATCTATTTTTACTTCTTCGGGCTGTTTAGCATTTATGCTTTCGACACTTGCCGTCGGCATGCTCCACAGAGAATGTTACTGTTGTATCTGGCAACGAAGATGATAAAAATGATTCTTTCGCTGATTCTGGTATTGATTTATTGTCTTGCCGTTCGCGAAGAAGCCAGAGCCTTTCTGCTGACGTTTATCTTGTTCTATTTGATATATCTGGTATTCGAAACCTGGTTCTTCTTCTCTTTTGAGTTGAATCAGAAACGGAAAAAGAAAAATAAAAAGAAAAATGAAACAGTTGCATAACATAGTAGCTCCGTTGATTCTGTTCTGCCTCATGGCGGCAGTCAGCTTGCCGGTTCTTGCACAGGAACAGGAGGGGGAAGCGGTGTCACAACAGACGCAGGACGAGATTACTCCGAAAGAGGAACAGGAGAACACGGTGGATGTGAAAGAAATTGTGTTCGGTCATATCGGCGACTCCTACGAATGGCATATTACGACGTGGGGTAACACGCACATTACTATACCATTACCTATTATTGTTTATAGTAGCACTACAGGTTGGCACACGTTCCTTTCTTCCCGTCTCGAAGAGAATGGAGGGACTTATGAAGGACTTTCCATCGCTCCCGAAGGAAGTAAGTACGAGGGCAAACTGGTAGAGTATAATGCGGCAGGCGAACAGGTCCGCCCGTGGGATATTTCCATCACGAAAGTGACATTTGCTTTGCTGTTCAACAGCGTGTTGTTGCTCATCATCGTATTGAGCGTGTCACACTGGTACAGAAAACGTCCGCAAGGAGCGAAAGCGCCGGGAGGATTTATCGGATTCATGGAGATGTTCATCATGATGGTGAACGACGATATTATCAAGAGTTGTGTAGGACCCAACTACCGGAAGTTTGCACCGTATCTGCTGACAGCGTTCTTTTTCATCTTTATCAATAACATGATGGGATTGATTCCGTTCTTCCCCGGAGGTGCGAACGTGACGGGAAATATCGCTATCACTATGGTGCTTGCAGTCTGCACGTTCCTGGCAGTGAATATCTTCGGTTCGAAACATTACTGGAAGGATATTTTCTGGCCTGATGTACCTTGGTGGCTGAAAGTGCCTATACCGATGATGCCATTCATCGAGTTCTTCGGAATCTTTACGAAACCGTTTGCTTTGATGATTCGTCTTTTTGCCAATATGCTGGCGGGACACATGGCGATGCTGGTGCTTACCTGCCTGATCTTTATCTCGGCAAGCATGGGGCCTGCACTGAACGGCACGCTGACGGTGGCTTCTGTATTGTTCAACATCTTTATGAATGCGCTTGAGTTGTTGGTTGCTTTCATCCAGGCTTACGTATTTACGATGTTGTCGGCAGTGTTTATCGGTCTGGCACAGGAAGGTGCCAAAGTGAAAGCTGAAGAAAACTGAAATGAAACGCGGTGAAAACGTTGATAAAAAGAATACGGAATAAACGCGCGGAATGAATGATTAAATAATAAACAAGAGAAAATATAAACCATTTTAAAACTGAAAATTATGTTACTATCAGTATTGTTACAAGCCACTGCAGCAGCAGTAGGAGTTAGTAAATTAGGTGCAGCTATCGGTGCAGGTCTTGCAGTAATCGGAGCTGGTTTGGGTATTGGTAAGATTGGTGGTTCGGCTATGGAAGCTATTGCACGCCAGCCGGAAGCATCGGGAGACATCCGTATGAACATGATTATCGCCGCCGCCTTGATTGAAGGTGTGGCTCTGTTGGCGGTAGTAGTTTGTCTGTTGGTGTTCTTCCTCTAAAAGGGAGAACCCACCCCAGCTTTTAATTTATAGTCTTTAATTTCTAATTAAAAGATATGTCATTACTATTACCTGATAGTGGCCTGCTGTTCTGGATGTTTCTCTCATTCGGGATTGTGTTCGTGATATTGGCGAAATACGGCTTCCCCGTCATCATCAAGATGGTGGAGGGTCGTAAGACCTATATCGACCAGTCTTTGGAGGTGGCGAGAGAGGCTAATGCCCAGTTGTCTAAACTGAAAGAGGAAGGCGACGCATTGGTGGCTGCCGCCAACAAAGAACAAGGACGCATCTTGAGGGAAGCAATGGAAGAACGTGACAAGATTGTTCACGAGGCCCGTAAACAAGCCGAAATTGCCGCACAAAAAGAACTGGATGCGGTGAAACAACAAATCCAGATAGAGAAAGACGAAGCCATCCGCGACATCCGTCGCCAGGTAGCCGTGCTTTCTGTGGATATCGCCGAGAAAGTGCTCCGCAAGAGTCTTGAGGACAAGGAAGCACAGATGGGCATGATCGACCGTATGCTGGATGAAGTACTAACCCCGAATAAGAACTAAGGAAGATGGAAGTCGGAATACTCTCAATGCGTTATGCAAAAGCCATCATTGAATATGCACAGGAAAAAGGTCTGGAGGACAGGTTATATCAGGAGTTCCTGACGCTGTCGCACAGTTTTTGTGAACAGCCCGGTTTGCGCGAAGCACTTGATAATCCGGTCATCACAACGAAGGAAAAGTTGGCGTTAGTCTGCACGGCTGCCGACGGTGACGGAAAATCGACCAGAGAGTTTGTCCGTTTTATCACTTTGGTACTGCGAAACAGGCGTGAAGGCTATCTGCAATTTATCAGCCTGATGTATCTGGATCTCTACCGGAAGCTGAAGCATATCGGAGTGGGTAAGCTCATTACAGCCGTTCCCGTCAACAAGGAAACGGAAAACCGGATTCGTTCCGCAGCAGAGCATATCTTGCACGCCCAGATGGAACTCGAAACGGTGATAGATCCTTCGATCGAAGGCGGATTTATCTTCGATGTCAACGACTACCGACTGGATGCAAGCGTTGCCACGCAGTTGAAGCGAGTGAAACAACAATTTATTGATAAGAATAGGAGAATTGTATAATGTCTGAAAATATAAAAGTAAGCGAAGTATCTGATATATTGCGCAAGCAGCTCGAAGGAATCAACGCCAATGTGCAACTTGACGAAATCGGTACGGTGCTCCAGGTGAGCGACGGCGTAGTGCGTATCTATGGATTGCGAAATGCCGAAGCCAATGAATTGCTGGAGTTTGACAATGGTATCAAAGCAATCGTGATGAACCTCGAAGAGGACAACGTGGGTGCTGTGCTGTTGGGTCCGACGGACAAGATCAAAGAGGGATTCGTCGTGAAGCGTACCAAACGTATCGCCTCCATCCGTGTAGGAGAGGACATGCTGGGACGTGTGATCGACCCGCTGGGCGAACCGCTCGACGGCAAGGGGCTGGTTGGTGGCGAACTGTATGATATGCCATTGGAACGGAAAGCTCCGGGGGTAATCTACCGTCAGCCTGTGAACCAACCGTTGCAGACGGGATTGAAGGCGGTAGACGCCATGATTCCTATCGGTCGCGGACAGCGTGAGTTGATTATCGGCGACCGCCAGACGGGAAAGACTGCCATCGCTATTGATACGATTATCAACCAGCGCAGTAACTTCCTGGCAGGTGATCCTGTATATTGTATTTATGTGGCTATCGGTCAGAAGGGTTCTACCGTTGCTTCTATCGTTAATACGCTTCGTGAGTATGGAGCACTGGACTACACGATTGTGGTGGCTGCTACGGCTGGTGATCCGGCTGCATTGCAGTATTACGCTCCTTTTGCGGGTGCTGCCATTGGCGAGTATTTCCGTGATACCGGTCGTCATGCGTTGGTGGTTTATGATGACCTTTCCAAGCAGGCGGTAGCTTATCGTGAGGTTTCTCTGATTCTTCGCCGTCCATCAGGTCGTGAGGCTTATCCGGGTGATATCTTCTATCTGCACTCCCGTCTGTTGGAACGTGCTGCCAAGATTATCAGTCAGGAGGAAGTGGCTCGCGAAATGAACGATCTTCCGGAAAGTCTGAAGGGAATTGTCAAAGGCGGTGGTTCGCTCACGGCATTGCCTATCATCGAAACGCAGGCTGGTGACGTATCGGCTTATATCCCGACGAACGTGATTTCTATCACCGACGGACAGATATTCCTTGAAACTGACTTGTTCAACCAGGGTACGCGTCCGGCTATCAACGTCGGTATCTCTGTATCCCGTGTAGGTGGTAACGCGCAGATTAAGGCTATGAAGAAAGTGGCGGGAACATTGAAGATCGACCAGGCACAGTATCGTGAACTGGAAGCGTTCTCCAAGTTCAGTAGCGACATGGACCCGATTACCGCATTGACGATTGACAAGGGACGTAAGAACGGCCAGCTGTTGATTCAGCCTCAATACAGCCCGATGCCCGTAGAACAGCAGATTGCTATTCTCTACTGTGGTACACACGGACTGCTCCACGATGTTCCTCTGGATAAGGTGCAGGACTTTGAACGTAGCTTCATCGAATCGCTGCAACTGAATCATCAGGAGGATGTATTGGATATATTGAAAACGGGTGTGATTGATGATAATGTGATTAAGGCTATCGAAGAGACTGCCGCCATGGTCACTAAACAATTTATCTAATCGGTCATTGATTTATCTGATTGGCCTTTAAAATAAATCTGAATGGTTTTTGATTTATCTAATTGGCTTTTTTATAAATCAGATCGTCCTTTAATTTTTAATTATTAATTTTTAATTATCACTATGGCTTCACTGAAAGAAGTAAAAACCAGAATAAATTCGGTCAAGAGTACCCGAAAAATCACTTCAGCAATGAAAATGGTGGCTTCTGCCAAATTACACAAGGCACAAGGAGCCATTGAGAATATGCTGCCTTATCAGAAGAAGTTGAACAAGATTCTGACTAACTTCCTAAGCGCGGACCTGCCTATCGAATCTCCTTATGTGCAGGAACGTGAAGTGAAGCGTGTAGCAATCGTTGTTTTTTCTTCGAACACTTCTCTTTGTGGTGCTTTCAACGCCAATGTCATCAAAATGATGATGCAGACTATCGGGGAATTCCGTACTTTAGGACAGGATAATATCTTGATATTCCCGGTAGGCAAGAAGGTGGATGAAGCGGCCAAACGGATGGGTTTCAAACCGCAGGAGGTTTCTCCAACGCTCTCCGACAAACCAACGTATCAGGAGGCTGCCGAACTGGCTCACCGACTGATGGATCTGTATGTAGCAGGCGAAGTGGACCGGGTGGAAATAATCTATCATCACTTCAAATCAATGGGGGTACAGATTCTTCTTCGTGAGACGTATCTCCCCATTAATCTGACGAGCGTCGTAAGTGAAGAGGACAGAGAGAATGAAGAGGAGGTACAGGAGAACGAGATTGCCAATGATTATATCATCGAACCGAACGCAGAGGAATTAATCGCGAGCTTAATCCCCACTGTATTGAGCCAGAAGATTTTTACTGCCGCTGTTGACTCCAATGCTTCGGAACATGCTGCACGTACGTTGGCTATGCAAGTGGCTACGGACAACGCAAACGAGCTGATCCAGGATTTGACGAAGCAGTACAATAAGAGTCGTCAGCAGGCGATTACAAACGAATTGCTGGATATTGTAGGGGGTTCCATGAAGTAATTAATCATCTTTCTTTTGTCTTGAAACAAAAGAAAGAAGCAAAGAAAAATTCAAGGCTGACTTTTTTCTCCTACTCGCTTCCTTCACTTCGCTAAAGGGCAGAAACTCGCTACGCTCAAACAGTCTGCCCTTCTTAACGCTCCGTTACGGGCGCTCGCCTGATGGAGAAAAAAGTAGGCCGGGGAACCTGGTGGGGTGGGTGTTGCTGCTTGAATGTTCTAGGGTAGGTTTGTGGGGAAGCTGTGCGATATGTCTGATATTGCTTTGGTGAGTCGCTGTTATATCGTTAATAGTTTTATTATATATTGTTCTGCTTTGCTATATTGAGTCGTATAACGTCTGCGATTTTTATATAGCAAAGCTTTTTTATAAGGGGTATAAACCTTTCATAAGTCTCTTTATACTACATAGGCTACATCGGTTATCATTCTATTAGCCTTTTATTCTATGTCCTCTTTTTATATGGTGAGTTTTTTAATAATAAAGCTTCCCACATTGTAAGGCTTCCACCCGCAGGTCTTCCGGCCTCGTTTTTCCGGCGTCAAGCGCAGGTGGTTTCTCCGGCGTTAAAAAGGGCAGACTGTTTGAGCGTAGCGAGTTTCTGCCCTTTAGCCGGAGGAAGCACCGGAGTAGCCGGAAAAACGCAGCCTTGATTCTTTCTTTTTGGTTCTTTTTCTTTCGTATCAAGACGAAAGAAAAAGAATATTCAGTAACTTTACCGAAAATTGGAAAAGCATGGAAAATAATCCGGAACTGCAGCTTGCTTGGCAGTTCATTGAAAATACAGGCACCCATTTATTTCTTACCGGAAAAGCTGGAACCGGGAAAACGACATTTCTTAGACGATTGAAAGAACATACGCCCAAACGCATGGTCATATTGGCTCCGACAGGGATTGCAGCTATCAATGCGGGAGGCGTAACGATTCATTCTTTCTTTCAGTTGTCTTTTGCTCCTTTTGTGCCCGAAACAACCTTTAATTCTTCCCAGACACATTATCGTTATAGTAAAGAAAAGCGGAATATCATCCGTAGTATGGATTTGCTGGTTATTGATGAGATCAGTATGGTGCGTGCTGATTTGTTGGATGCGGTGGATGCAACTCTGCGGAGGTATCGCGATAGGGAGAAACCTTTTGGTGGGGTGCAACTGTTGATGATTGGAGATTTGCAACAGCTGGCGCCTGTCGTGAAAGACAATGAGTGGGAGTTGTTGAGAAAGCATTATGAGACTCCTTATTTCTTTGCAAGTCATGCATTGAAAGAAACGGCATATATGACGATTGAACTCAAGAAAGTATATCGTCAGAGTGATACGTTCTTCCTTTCTTTATTAAATAAAATTCGGGAGAATAAGGCGGATGATGAAGTGTTGAATGAACTGAACCGTCGTTATCAGCCCGGCTTTCAGCCGCAGAAAGAAGAGGGATATATTCGTCTGACGACACATAATAATCAGGCACAGAGGGTTAATGATTGCGAACTGGCATCGTTGCCCGGCAAGGCGTATCATTTTAGTGCCGAGATAGAGGGGGATTTTCCTGAATATTCGTATCCTGCGGATAAACTTCTGACAATTAAGGAGGGAGCACAGATAATGTTCCTGAAGAATGATCCATCGTCCGAGAAACGGTATTATAACGGTATGATTGGTGAGGTGGTAGCGGTTAATGAAACGGGTATTGTGGTGCGTGGTAAAGGGGATAGATCCGAATTTCAGTTGTTGTCGGAAGAGTGGGGGAATTATAAGTATGTGTTGAATGAGGAGACGAAGGAGATCACTGAAGTGATAGAGGGGACGTTCCGCCAGTATCCTATTCGTTTGGCGTGGGCTATTACGATACATAAGAGTCAGGGTTTGACGTTTGAACGTGCTATTATTGATGCACGGAATTCCTTTGCACATGGACAAACTTACGTGGCTTTGAGTCGTTGCAAGACGCTGGAGGGTATGGTGTTGGAGTCTCCTTTGCGCAGGGAAGCCATAATAAGTGATGCTACGGTGGATAATTTCACCAAAGCGGTGGAGCAGAATAAGCCGGGCAGCCAGCAGTTGAATGATATGCAAAAGGCGTATTTCTTTGATTTGTTGAGTGATTTGTTTAATTTCTATTCGATCGATCAGGCTTATAAACGGTTGCTTCGTCTTATGGATGAGGATTTGTATAAGCTCTTTCCGAAGCAGTTGGCTGAATATAAGGCGTTGGCTCCCCATGTTAAAGAGAAGATTGTGGAGGTGTCTCAACGTTTCCGCAATCAGTATACCCGGTTGATACATGAGAGTGAGGATTATGCGGTGAATGAGGAGTTGCAGGAACGGATTCGTTCCGGTGCCGGATATTTTCATAAGGAGTTGGAACCGGTTCGGGCTTTGTATGATAAGACTAATATGCCTCTTGATAATAAAGAGTTGAGAAAGCTGTTGGCAGAGCGTATGCAGGCGCTGGATGGTGCGTTGTGGATTAAGGAGTCTCTGTTGGAAGCTGTGTCTACAAGAGGGAGGTTTGCTATTACGGATTATTTGAAGTTGAAGGCTAAAGTAATGTTGAGCCTTGAAGATGATTCTACGTCCTCCGGTTCTTCGAAGGCTTTGAAGGAGAAGAAAGAACGTAAGGAACGGAAAGAGCGTACACGCAGTGCTGAAAAGGTAAAGGTGGAAGTTCCTACGGATATTCTGCATCCGGAGCTTTATCGTGCCCTGTCTGAATGGAGAACAGCCAAAACAAGGGAGATGAATGTTCCTGCTTATGTGATTATGCAACAGAAAGCATTGATGGGAATTGTGAATCTGCTACCGGATAGTCCAAGAGCTTTGGAGGCGATACCTTATTTTGGAGCGAAAGGAGTAGAGAGATACGGGCTTGAGATTCTGGGTATTATCCGCAAGTATATGGCGGAGAATCAATTGGAGAGGCCGGAGATAACGGATATGTTAATCTCCTCCGGTAATAGCGATGATACAGTAAGGCAACGAAAGACGAAGCTGCAGAAAGAGGCAGAGAAACAGGAGAAAGAGGCGGAGAAGGAGAAAAAGAAGGAGGCGAAGAAAGATATGAAGTTGGTTAGCTATGAAATGTTCCGTCAGGGAATGAATATAGATGAAATAGCCAAGGCTCGTGATTTGGTATCCGGAACCATTGCCGGACATTTGGAGCATTATGTCCGTTCGGGAAAGATCAAAGTGGAGCAGGTGGTGAAAGCTGAAAATATAGCGAAGATTCGCAAGTATTTGGATGAACATGAATACATGGGAATATTCGCTATAAAGGTAGCATTAGGAGACGCTGTCTCCTATGCTGATATCAAGTTTGTATTGGCTGTTTCCGGGCATTAATAAATAAGGTTATTATTCCCGGACAGGGTTAAAGATTACAGAAGAAAGAAACGAAAACGGGAACGCTGATGTCAATCAGAATGCCGTGCAGGATGGCGATGGGAATCATTTCTTTTCCTGAATATCTGGTGATGGAAGGCAGCAGTACATCCATCGAGTTGACTCCTGCTGCTGAAATAGGAGCGAGTTTCCCGAAGTACTTCTTGATGATTGGAGTACCAAGAAGTGCCATCATCTCACGGAAAATATTAGTCAGTAGGGCAATGGTTCCCAGTTCCGTAGCCAGTTGCAGTCCGATGGAGGGTTCTTTGAACTGGGTGATAAGGATGGAAGAGAGTGAATAGTAGGCAAATCCACTTCCCACTGCCATACAGTCGAACACGCTCCATTGACGCAATAGCAAACTTGCCAGGGCGGAGAATAACAGCGTACCGATAATTGTTCCCAATGGAATCAGCAACATTTTAGGGTGCAAATGTGAAACAATGGCTTTCAGGTTCTTATTGGAACCGATGCTGATTCCTACTTGTAGCATTAATGCATAAAGTATGTACATGGAAACTGTGTGCGTATCGAACTCGAACTTATTGAAAGCTCCCATGATACAGCCTACACAAAAGAATACTATAACGATCAGACTTCCTTTCATTGTTCGCCTCCTTTCCTGAAAAATAATTGTAGTACCAAACGGGCAGCAATCAGGCTTCCCAATACACCGGACACAGCAAGAACGATAGCTTGCCATCCGAACTTACCAAGATTGTTCACAATCAGACTATTAGAACCGATAGATACACCGAGAATAAAGAGCAACAGGAATATTGTAAGAGAAATTGTCTTTTCTGTCTTCTGCAGAATACTCCAGTTACGCAATACATAGCCGATGCCGATTCCTAAAAACATGGTAGATATAATAGAGAACATAATTGTATATATTTTGGGTTAGGTTAAACTGATGATTGACAACACACAAAGGAATTTTCAAAGAAGATGTTACATCTGCTTGAAAATCAGAAAAGAATACTGCTGTGACTAACAAAACAAGTCAGCAGGTAGTTCCTGTAAAGAAATAGTAGGGAAATTTAGATGAATCCACTGAACCAATGCACATGCACGCAACAAGACTTACAGAAAATTGGTATTCCTGCAAGAAAAAGAGTAGCGTTATGTAATTGTAATGTTTGATTCATCATTGGTCTTTTTTGAATTTGGTGCAAAGATAGTTATTTATTGCATATTTTCAAAATAAATATGCAATAAATAAAGAGAAAGGAATATCCGGAACGAGATAGATGGTTGTAAAAAGTTGGTTATGTGCTCTTTCCCTTATAATTTATCCCAGTTCGCAAGAATCTCTTTTAACTTTTGGGGCCTGTATCCGAGCATTGTCCGGGCTTTATCAATACTCATCCCACTGAAGCGGGGACGGGGAGTGCTTTCATTCATTTCTTCTGTGGTGGCAGGATGGATAAGAGAACGGTCGAGTTTCATATAATCTGCTACCTGATAGGCAATCTCTGCAATGGTCATGCATTCATCGCCACAGGTGTGGAAGATGCCATTCGCCGTATGTTCTATTAAACGTAGCACTCCATCCGAAACGTCTCCAACATAGGTTGGTGTCCGCCATTGATCGGATACGACACGTATTTCTTGTCCGGCTTTCAAACGGTTCATTACTAGCTGTACAATATTACCGTGTTGTCCCGGCAGTGCCTTGCCATAAACGATTTCTACACGGACAATGGCATAACTGCTGCAAGTTTCTGCCACTCTCTCTTCTCCTTTCCATTTGGTATATCCGTAGTAGTTGACCGGGGCAGGGAGGTCTTTTTCTGTATATAACAGCCCGGCAGTTTCGTTTATCTTTCCATCAAAAACAAAGTCCGTAGATAAATGAATGAACCGGCTTTTGTATTCTTCGCATAAATCGGCCAGTTGGCCTACTGCGGTAACATTGGTAAGATAGGCTTCTTCATGATGCGTTTCGCAATAGTCCGGCACGGACAGAGCGGAGCAATTAATGACTACATCGGGTTGAACCTCTTTGAAGAGATGCCTAACGTCCGCTTCATTCCGTATATCTGTTTCGATGAAACGATAATCCTCCGCGTTATTGGGAAGAATATCCGGATGCAGGGAGCAGCCCGTCAGCTTGTATTGTTTACAAGCAGATAAATCATTTAAAATCTGGCGTCCGGTGAATCCGTTGGCGCCGATAATTAATATCTTCTTCATTAGGTTCTATATATAGATGTTATAGATTATTTCTACAAAAATAAAAAATAATATCAACTACGCAAATAGATTTCGTACTTCCCTTCTTACTTTGCTCCCGATAACGAGATTTATATGAATTGATAAAAGAAAAGATGTATGGAATATCTTAGTCCTACAAAATACGTTTGAAAAGACAAGAAAGCAAATAAAAGTAAATGCGCTAAGTATCAATGCTTTAAGCGATAATTTGAATTTTCCGATGTTTGCTAAACTCACTCTTAAAAAGACATAAAAGACTGTTTCTTGTTTCCGTTTTGTTTCTCGTTTCTCGGTTTGTTTTCTTATCTTTACATCAGTTTTCCGAAGTAAGGGAAGAGAAAGAAAAGCAAATGTCAGCATAGGAAACCATATCTGACATGAACTTTCAACAAGAGGGAGAAAGACCCTCCAATGTAGCAGAATACAAAAACAAAATAACACTTCATACATCATGGCAAGACCAAAGAAACAAGTAAAGCTGAAAGAACCGATTAAAATTCGGTTGAAGTCGCTCGCAGATGGCAACAAGAGTATCTATCTTGACATCTACTATAAGGGAGTGAGGAAGTATGAATACCTCAAACTCTACCTCGTCCCCGAAATCAACCCTGTCTGCAAGGAACAGAACAAGCAGACTATGGCGGTTGCAGAACGCATCAAGGCAGAGCGCATCAAAGCCCTGCATGGTCATGGCATACAAGACTGGGAGACAGTAAAACAAGGCTCGATGCTTCTTACCACATGGATAAAGAAGTATTGTGAAGGTGGTGTCGGCATCAAGAAGTCAACGCTCCATTGCCGTGTGGAAATGATGCACACTGTGGAGAAGTATCTTGACGAGACTAACAAAGGCTTCATTTCGCTTGAAGAGGTCAATGCGGAGTTCTGCCGTGGATATGTGAAGTTTTTGCGAAACTTCCCAAATTCCCATATCAAGTATGGCGAGCCAAGACCTATCAGCGAGAATACGGCAAGCCGATACCTCGGAATGTTCTCCACTGCTCTCAACAACGCTGTGCGACAAGGCATTATCCGCAACAACCCTATGAAAGAACTGGATGCACGTGAGCGCATTCAACCCAAGGATGGCAAGAAAGAGTATCTGACCATTGAGGAACTTCGTACCCTCATGGCTACGGACAGTTACCGCCCAGAGGTCAAGGAGGCTTTCATCTTCGCCTGTTTTACTGGATTGCGATTAAGCGACATGTACCGTCTTGCTCCGATGCACATCTTCAAGACCGCTGACGGAAAGGGCGAATACATAGACATGGAAATGCAAAAGACGGAGAAGCCAGTTATAATACCTCTCTCGGAAGAGGCTAAGCGGTGGTTGCCAAAGCCAAGAGGAAATGATATTCCTTTCTTTGATATACCAACCACACAGACCGTTATAGGCAGAGCTCTCCGCAAATGGGCGGAAGCGGCAGGGATAGAGAAGCATATCTCGTTCCATAGCTCACGGCACACGTTCGGAACGATGATGCTCACTCTTGGTGCAGACCTTTTTACCACAAGCAAGCTGATGGGACATTCCAACATTCAGACCACGGAAATCTATGCTAAAATCGTGGATAAGAAGAAGGAGGAAGCCATCAACCTCATAGACGGAATGTTCAAATGAATCATTGACAACGAAAATATATAGAGACATGACAATAACTATCAGACAAAAGGCTCTTGCCAACGACAACATAAGCTTGTATCTTGACATCTACGATGGTGGCAAGCGCAAGTTTGAATTTCTTTCCCTCTATTTGTTGCCGGAGGTTGATGCAGAGACCAAAGCAAGGAACGAAGAAACATTGCAACGTGCTCACCAGATAAGGGCAGAGCGTATTCTTCATCCAGAGACCATCCCAGAGGTAGGTCACTTGATGATTGTGAAGGAAATCCCCAATGACGAGTCTCCCGAAGTCTTGGACTGGATCCAGACTTACATCGACTGGATGAGCGACAATACAGACTACTCCAAGGCTATTGTTGACCAGTCAAAGTATCTGAAATACCTAATGAGCGAGTTCCTTGCCAACAAGCGCAGACCTCACATCACTCTGAGGAAGTTCGACAAGGAATGGTTCAAGGCTTTCTTCCTTTGGCTGAAGAACGACTATGTACCACAGAAGTATGTACGAGTTGAAGCCAAGCCTTTGTGTGAAGGCTCCCTTCACAATGTTCAACAGCGCATAGTGACGGTGTTCAACAAGGCTGTCAAGTTCGGTAAGTTGAAGGCTAACCCTTTCTACCAGTTGGAGAAGTCAGACATCTTCCCCAAGCCAAAGACATCACATAAGCAGTATCTCACTCCCGATGAACTGAAAAGGTTCATGGCTTCAGATGAGAGAAGTCCAGGAGTTGCAGAAGCACAGAGAGCTTTCGGTTTTGCCTGTCTGACAGGACTTCGTATCAGCGACATCAAGGCTCTGCGGTGGAGTGACATCAAGAGAAACAAGGAAACGAACACGCTTGTAATCGTCCAAAAGAAAACCAAGGCTCTCAATGCCGTACCAATCGGCAATACCGCCTTGTCATGGATGCCACCCAAAGGCGATGATGATTTTGTGTTTCACCTTCCTGCCAAGGCTAATGTGGATGCAGCCCTTAAAAGGATAGCCAAAAAGGTGGGCATTGAGAAGAATATCTCTTTTCACTGCTCCCGACATACATTCGGAATTTTGGTGCAGGCGGTTACTGGCAACATTGAGACTACCAAGAAGCTGATGGGACACAAGTCGCTCAAATCCACCGCCATCTATGCAGATGTGCTGACGAATGAAAAGGTCAAGGCTGTTGACAACACGAAGAAAGCCTTTCGAGGTCGCAAACAACGTGAGGAGAACAAGCAAATACCGAGGACAAAGCGGACAGCAGCCACCAACACCCATCCACGCAAACCCACATTTACACAGGATATCAAGTAAACAGAGCTTTTCAGGATAACAACCAGTTAATTTCACTTTTGTAGTCCCCATTTTTCGGGCAGGGATTTCTCTCTGTCTTGGGGGACTACACTTTCAAAACAAGCAGTACAACGAATCACAAACAATTAAATTACAGGATAATGAACAAAACTATCGACACCGAGACTCTTCTTTTGAAGGTAGAGTCACATGAGCACCGCATTGGGATAATGGAGAACCTACTCCGTGATGCCAAGCAAGTATTGACATTGGAGGAAGCAGCCTTATTCATGGGCATATCAAAGAGCAGTCTCTACAAGATGACACACAAGCATGAACTTCCGTTCTTCCGTCCCAACGGCAAGATTATATACTTTGAAAAGTCCGAACTCTTGAACTGGATGCGCCAGAACCGCAGTATGTCCGAAGCTGAGACCAAGGCTGCAGCGACCAAGCACATGAGTGAACTTTGTAAATAGACATGGCTATGATGAAGGACGATATTTCCCATGAGGAGTACAGAAGCAAGTTGGCAAATGTCGCTGACCTTGCCGTGAGCTACATCAATACTGGCAACGGCTACTTTCGGATGCGTGATGCTTTCAATCAGCTTGCCGAACAATGCGGAGCCAACAAGGGCATCAATGATGAAGCAACTGTCGGCAGAAGAAAACTTCTTGCCCAGTCTGTTTGCATTGAGTGCATTTCACGATTAAACAGCCATTCTAATGACAGGTTGCAAGGCGAGCTCTATGTTATAGCAGAGGACATTTCTCCAAGGCGAGGACGGCACAGATGATTTTCTCTTTACTGAGAAAAACAGTCTTGCCATTTATGGTTATAATATTCAAAATTTACAGAAGATGGATAAACAAAAGATACATTACTGCTTCACGCTGTCCGATGTACAGATGGAGTATCTTCGCTGCAAGAAGTACAAGATTGACCGCATGGAATGCTTCATGTCTCTTGCCTCTCTTGCTGAACGTGAAACAACACTTGTTTCTATCAGCAAGACCCAACAAGTGGAAATCTTGTGTGGGCAATGTCTGGTGGACAATACCCAACTTGCCAAACTCTGGGATAAAGACCGCAAGACCGTCCCCAAACTTTTACAAGCAATGGAGGCTGTGGGCATTTCCTCTTCACAAAAGGTTGGAGACAACCGCATCATTACCCTGCATTCACTCTCTGGTTGGTATGTGGACGGAAGATTTGTCAAGAACGGCTTTTCATTGAAGCGCAATGCGGATGGCTCTGCAATCGTCCATACGGAAGTTCCACAAGCAAGAGTAATTGTTACGACAACGGAGGATGATACAAAGTCGGACAAGGAAGATGGGCATTCTGCCAATGGAATATCCGATACTGACAACAAGGGCAATTCTTCTACGGCAGATATTTCTTCTTCCCTAAATTCCATTTCATCTAATGACAACAGAAGCGTGGGTAAGGTCGGAACGAATGGCAATCTTTCCGATGCTGTTACTGGTGGAATTTCCCCACAACAAAACTACTCCAGACAGTCTGTTGGCAATCCTTCTTCCATGCAAGAAGCAGATGCCAAACAGAATGAGGGAAAACACAACACATATCCACAGCATCTGGCAAGAGGACAAACACAACAGTCTAACGGTTCTAATGCCAATGGTTACAAGCCTAACGACTCCCATAACGGCAATCAATAGGCATTCAGAGGCTAATGAGCCACTATACCGACAAATCATCCCAAAGGACGATTGACCGCCAGAGGCTACCGCCAAACTGTTATACGTTTAAGCAGCCTTGGGGACGGACGCTGTTAAAAGTGCCGTCATTTTATAGGTACTTTTCGAGGAATCCTTTTGTAATACAGAAGCCGTGTCCGTCTTTCTGTATTCCTAAAAGTTTCTCGGACTACTCGCAGGCTCGCAGTCGTGACCACCTTTGCAAGGTGCTTGTAATCATCCCATTTTAATCAGAGACAAAGACAAATGAGAAAGAAGAAAATCAAAAGGAAACCGCCCACGGAAGTCCATACCTACCGATGTACGAAAGAAGAGTTAAAGCAGCTCCAGACGCTTGCCAAGGAGTGCGGAATTAGTCTGAGCCGCTATGTCGTTGAGACTGGTTTGAAGCACCGTCCACGCATGAGACTCACCAAGGAAGAGGTGGACGCTCTCAACTCTCTCGCCATCGCAAGGACGGATTTGATAAAAATCAGCAACGTGCTATCCAAGAAAACGGCTGAGGAAAAGGCTCGGTTCTTCAAGAATGAGAAGTTCATGCGTTGGTGGATTGATGCCGTTGCAGGACTTATCCAACATTGGTATAGCATTGAAGAGAATATCACAACAAACGTACAGACCAAATCAAATGAACAATCATGATTATGCTCGCAAAGGTCGTATCGTATGGAGGCAATTCCGTAAGGTACGCATTGGAAAAGGAGAATGCAAAGACGGTCAAGGTGAACAATATGCCCGATGGTCTTGACCCTACCGCCATCTGGTACATGATGAAGCATCATTGCCAGTATCATCAGGCGGAAAGGACGGTGGGCAGAAAGTTGGAAAGGTTCATGACCACGTTTGTACTTTCCCCATCAAAGGAAGAGTCTGCAAACTTCACTATGGAAGATTGGGCAAACCTCCAAGACGAAGCATTGGAAGTTTTGGATTCTGTTGGACTTACGCCCAATGGTTTCTCCAATGAGATAAAGACCAACTTCACCAATTCTATGAATGTGGGTGGATTGCACTCTGATTCTATGTCTGGAACGCTGCATCTTCACATTGACTGTTGTCGCGTGGACATGGAGGGGAATACCAATGATGTACACGACATTCATCTTCGGGCAATGAAGGCTGCGGAAATCATCAATATGCGTCATGGGTGGGAACAACCGCAGGAGATTCGGAACATGCGGAAAGTGGAACTTGCGGAAGATTGCGAACATACTCTTAAAGATATGCAACAGTTCAACATTGACAGATACTTCAATCTGTTGCGCATGAAAGGCTATGAGGTAAAGCCACGTTACGATAAGCAACGGAAACTTGTCGGCTATACGGTCGGCAAGAATGCTTCCGTGTTCAAGGCTTCTGAGATTGGCAGAAAGTTTATGGCATCAAAGATTGAAGACACCTGGAAGAAACTGCACCCACAACCTACACAAGTCAAGACAAAGCCTGTTTCTCCATCCGTTGCTCCTGCGCCTCGCCCAGTTCGTCCTGTCATTCAGACTCCAACAGCATCACAACCAAAGGCGCAACCTCAAATTGCACAAACGGCATTCCACATCAATACTGGCGATGAGGTCAAGAAGATTTGGATTCCGAACTCTGTCAAAGATGTCTTTACTAATGAGGTTCAGATTCCAGAGGATAATGATATAGCGACAACAGATAATGTCGCTCATGTAGCGATACTGTTGTTTGCAGGGTACATTGACGCAGCCACTTCCATGTCTGAGTCATGTGGCGGTGGCGGTTCTGCTCCTTCTTCTGGTTGGGGTAAGAAAGACGATGAAGATGACTGGAAGTTTGCCCACCGTTGCGCACAGATGGCTCATGCCATGTGCAAGCCTAAACCACGCAGCAGAAGTTTCCACCGATAAATCAATGATAATATGGCAATCAGAAAAAGCAAGATAAACATAGACACAGAAGAAAGATCCGACTTCGACAACATGATGAATGATGTCGAAAACGAGGTTGAGGAACAGCAAGCCGAGGATGGACTTGTAAACCGTGTTTCTGAGTTGAAGCAGTTAAGTGAGGACATTGATAAGGCTACAAATACCTTTATCAATGCCGCACTTGAACTGGAATCTGCCATTCAGCAGTATCAGCGTGCAGAATCCAAATTAGGTGGTGCTGTGACTACTATCAGCAAAAAGGTTGATACCATCAATCAGCACATAGACAAAGTCTTGGAAAATGCTCCCACAAAATTAAAGGTGTCTGTAAATGTCAATGATGCTGACTGGCAGAAAATCCAAGAACTGTTTGCCAAAGAACGCCAATGGATGACCGCACAGATGCAGACGCATATCCGTGAGGTCAATTCAATGTTTGCTGATGAACGGAAAAAAGTCCGTGAACGCTACAAGGAATATGATGGTTGTTATCTCGGTCACTATGCCCAGTGGTTCTTCTGGTTTTTCTTCACGTTTGGTATCTTTGTGGTTGCAGGAGGTGTTGGAATGATAATTGCGCAGAACTATACATGAGATAGACGAGTTACTGCCTAACATTAAGTTTGCACTTAAAGTTAGGCGATTACTATTATTATCTCGATAACCAATCAACCAATTTTATTGCCTTCTTCGTGCCATAATGTTAAGAATGATGCTGCGCAAGAGATACATTATCGAAACCATAAACAATATGTTGAAGAACATGGCGCAGATTGTACATTCGCGTCACAGGTCTGTGAACGACTTTATTATGAACCTTATTTATGCCTTGGGAGCATATGTTGCTACAATGGCGGTCATGCAATAATGACCGCCATTGTACTATTTCTATTAAATTGTTTTTTTAGATACAGATGTACAAGCCACTGATTTTATATTCTTTTCTTAAATTTTCAATGGCTTCTCCCATCGTGGAACCATCTGAATCTTTACCTTCATCTGGGTCATAACAAACGAATCTATCTTTTTTTACATGCTTTACAGCAATCCAATGTTTATTATTTACCAAGACCAATATATACTTCCAGGTTGTTTCATGGTAAAGGACATCTAAAGCTTGAATTTTCATACCCAGCCTTTCACCTGTTATTCTGCTTATTTCTTCAGATATCAAATTATTTAAAAAACCTCTTTCAAAATTTGAGTTATAACATACCGTAACGGTTCTATCTGTTACATAATCTTTAAATGCAGCGCATATCCCCGATGGCAAAGACATAAGAGTGCCGCTTGATTTATTGCCCAGCAAGTATATGCTTGCCGAAGAATTCGGATACGGTTTAATAATCTCTTTATTCTGATAGTCCTGTATCCGCATATAAACCTCTATGGGACACGTGCCACTTCCCAGATCCACCAAGACCGCATTCAAAGCGAACCCTCCACAGAAATTATTGTGGGTTGGAAATGGAGTTATACAATGTTCAGGTCTATTCTGGTTTAATTTATTCCCAAAACACATTATATTTCATTTTTAATGGTTAATACTAATTCTGTTGTTCTGTATTATTCTTGTTCATAGCCTGGAGAAGTTTCTTGTAGTCTTCCACAAACTTAGATATAGTTACAAATCCTGCTGCCATTTCATCATCGGATATCTCGTCCATGATGGTACTCTTGTCTGCTGGTGTCGCTTGCAGATAGTAACCGATAATCTGAGGAGTGGTAATCTTGATGTTGAAACTCTTGTCCGTGGAGCTGGTGTGGATGCCAGAAGAACCGAATGAAGAACTGCTACTTTTTGCACCGCTGAAAAGCAGGAAGCCGCCGCCATGTGAGACATGCTCTTCCATGGTAGCCGAGAAGGTATTCGAGAGCTGGTCGCTAGTAGCCACTTGGATGGAAATGTCTTTGGCGACGAGCATGGCCACAGGATAACAGGGTAGGATATGGCTGCGGCTCATGTCTGAAAGCCTTTCTTCTGTAATTTCACTGTAATCTTTTATTGGAGACACACGTGAGGTGGACACGTTAAACATATCCTTGGTCAAGACAAAAATCCCAGGATTAAACCATTCTCTCTCGATGCCCACTTTTGCCACATTCATTCCGACCCGAACAGACGTATTTTGAGAGTGGCATAGCTCTGCAAAGGTCGAAGAATTCGTTTCTTTCTTCCCTGAGTAACCTGCGAACCATAAACTGGCACCGTATGGGCTGTTTGAAGCAGACGAGTGGCTGTTGCTTTCCTTGTCTATCTGTGAGGCGGCTACGTCGATTAGTACCTGCGTGAATCCTTCAGGAACAATCGGTGTCTGTACGCTTTCAGTCTCTTTGCCTGAATTTACCGTTTGGGCAACTTTCATTTTCTCCAAGATTTCCTGGATTTCAGTATTAATCCTCTCCAGCTGTTCTTGAATTGGTGGAAGCAGTTGCTTGAGTTGCAGGAGGTTTTTATTTATCGCCTCTTCCAGTAAGACATTGGATAACTGTTGCGATTTAGTTATATAATCGTTTTGAAGTTTTTGGTTTTTGACAGTATGGCTGTAATTTTATCGACCAAACTGTCTACACTTTGGTCATTTTTATCAAATTTTAATCCGCTTGCCAGTCTGCTGATGATACTACTAGGTACTCCTCCACTGAATATCGGTGCAATGGTAAATGCGGTATCAATGACAGTCTTGACACCTTCACCGTAAGTGCTGATCAATTCATTTTGAGCTTTATTCAAAGCGTCCCTTGCATTTTCGGCGTCATTTTTGTTTTTTTCCAGTTCTTTACTCCTGTCTTCTTCATCAATCAGATTGGTCAGATTGGAGATTTGTGAGGAAAGGGTAATCCTGCGTGCAGACAGATTACGCAATCTCATAGCCAATGACTCCGGGGAATCAAGTAAGTCGGACGGGATGAAGGATGTGTTCAGCAGTTCAAACCAGTTTGTGGGGTTGAATTTTACGGGATAGACAATGCCTCCGTCTGGAGTCAGCCTCTGAATGTTTTCCAAAATCTCTCTGGCCTGCTCCAGCTCCGCGCCTGAACCGCTGTCAAGAACTCCATTGAGGATGTCCATATCGTTGGGGGAGAAGACGGATAACACTTTTGCCCGCTTTTCGTTCAATTCCAAAGATTCTCCTCTTGCAACTGCTTCATACCATTGCAAGTATTCATTGTTGTAATGAATATTGTTTTCCTCTGAAGTATCAGGATAGATTTTTCTTAAAGCTTCTTTTTTCTTGTTTTGTTTTTCAGACCATGCTCTTTCTGCAGCCACATAGTCATCATATAGGCGATAAAATACCTCCTGAAGCGTATAGCTTTTCGTATTTTCGTCACCAAAATCATAAGGATATTGGGTCAGCAGCAGCTCGCGCAGTTGATTTTTCGCTTTTGCGATTTTTTCGTTCAATTTAGGAGTTAATGTATCCAGAGCCGAACGGTACTGATATGGCAATGTCATGCCGTTATCACCGCCTGTAACGCGACAGGGATCGAAGAGCTTGTTGGCTAAACGCGATTCGTTGGCTTCCACCATCGGCCCTTTTTCCGCATTGTTTTTGTAGTCGTAGGCAAAGTCCTTGGCCGTGAGTGCTTGCCCTGGCAGGGTCAGACAAAGAAACTGATTCGGATTTTCACCTCCGATTACGCTTTCTATCTGATTGTATAGCAAGTCGATGAATGGCTCACTCGCAAGGCTTGCTCCACCATTGTCCTGTATGCTGGATTGGGAATCGCCTTTACTGCCGGACTTGGAGGCTTCATTGGAATTTGTCTTTCCTTTGGAGCCGGTATTCTCCTTTAACTTAGGAGGAGAATCATTATTAATTTCTTGAGAGTCATTTGAAACCACAGGAACAGCAGTTTCCTTTACTTCTTTTTTAGTATTCTCGGGCAAATTCTGTTCGTTCATAGTTTTTACTTTTAATTATTGATTAATACTACTCTAAGAATCATCCAATTTACTATCAATTGAATGTACGAATTTAGTTTGTGCCTGACAAAAATTTGCAGACACAACCACTCTCATTGGTGGATTCTCCGTGTGTTCCATCACGTCCTCCTTTTTTATTGGGGTTATACTTCGGTTAATGTTCGTTGCGGACGGAACTTTTCCGCCCGCAACGGCTTACTGCTTCCTCAAGGTAGGCAATGCTCCTTTAAGTTCGTAACGCCACTCTGAGCCTGCGTTCTGCAAAGCGGTGTTCATGGCATCGACGGCTTTCTGCCAGGTAACGCCAGTGCCGTCCACCTTCGTGACTTCGGTGACGGTGCCTGCCTTTTTGTAGCCGATACCTTGTTCATGATTGTTCTTCCAGTAGCAGGCGGTCACGGTGGTGTAGTTATCTCCCAAAAAGCCGCCGATATGTACATAGCCAGTGCTACTACCCGTACTGGTTACGTTGCCCGTGGCATAGCAGGCAAGGAGGCTGCTTCCTGCGTTCATTCCCACCAGACCGCCGCCAGCGATATTCTTTTTGGGGGCTATTTCTAAGGTCACGTTGCCCGTGGCATAGCAAGCGGTCAGGGTGGCACTCGAATTCGTCTGACCTGCCACGCCGCCGACATCGACCATACCCTTCACTGTGGCAGAGGAACTGCATCCGGTGATGGAACCGCCTATTTGAACACCCACCACACCGCCGACATACACCGTGCCGCTGACGCTGCCCGACACCGAGCAGTTTTCAATGGTGCCCCAGCTAGATCCTACCACGCCGCCAATACTGCCGCCATATATTTGATTGCTTGTTATCTGTACGCCCTCCATCACCACGTTCTTCACCGTACCAGCTCTATTGAGCCAGCCGAACAGACCCGCATATTCGTCATTTGTCGTAAAGGTCAGCCCCGTAATGGTATGGCCGCCACCGTCGAAGGTGCCTTTGTATGAGTTGTCGTAGTCTGTGCCTATCGGCGTCCAGTCTTTGCCGGTGAGGTCAATGTTTTTGTCGAGGGTAATGTTAATGTCGGTCTTACCTCCGTTCACTAATTTGGCTATATTCATCAGACCGTCGGCGGAGGTCACGGTGTAGCTGCCGTTGCTCTCTATGGTATAGCCCAGGTCTTTTGCCGCAGCGAGGGAGACGGTGTAGGTATATTCACCGCCCGCCTGCCAGTCGGTAGCATTCTTCATCTTATAAACGAAGGTCTTGCCGTTAGTGAAGGTGCAGGTAATGAATGCCGTGCCAGCTGCCACACTTTGCGGGGCTACGATGGCGGTGTAGGTGTTGCTGCCCTTGTCATACGGGGTGATTTCGGCAGGGTTGTCGCCTTCGGTGGAGAGGCCCGTCAGTCGCACGGATGCCAGCCCCTCGGTGTAGTCCGTCAGAACGATGGTCACTCGCGCCGTGCGGTGGGTGAAGCGAAGCGTGGGGCTACCGTAGGTCACCGTCTGCCCGTCGGCTACGATGAGGTCGCTGCCCTCAAAGTCTTTCTGGGTACTTTGGTTGGCTTTTACCTTTACCGCAGGTGGGGTTGTCTCGCCAGCGGTGTAGGGCCACCACGCTGTGACGGTGATGTCGTTGTGGTTGGTCCAGTAGTACGGGTCGGTGGAGGTCAGCGTGGCGCTGGTGGGGTCGGCGGTGGAGGGCGTCACGTCGTATGCCTTCACCGTACCGTCCATCAGCACTGCCACGCTCTGCACACCCTCCCAATTGCCATCCACAGGGGCACGGGTGCCGGCGATGGCTGTCGCGGCGGGATTCAGCCCCGTGGCGGTGAAGACGATGGGGGTGCCTTCCGCCCCTTCCGGTAGGAAGCCCGCTTCGTCCTGCGTGCAGGCGCCCAATAAGAGGGCGAGCGCTGCAAGTGCAAAAAATCTTATCCTCATAATATCTGTTATTTTATTACTCTGGTTCTTTCCGTTGCGGGCGTAACTTTTCCCCCCGACGGTTTACTGCTTCCTCAAGGTGGGCAATGCTCCTTTAAGTTCGTAACGCCACTCTGAGCCTTTGTTCTGCAAGGCGGTGTTCATGGCATCAACGGCGTTCTGCCAGGTTACGCTGGTGCCGTCCACCTCTGTGACTTTGGTGCTTCTCCTATTGTAGCCGATACCTTGTTCATGATTGTTCTTCCAATAGCAGGCGGTCACGGTAGTGTAGTTATCTCCCAAAAAGCCGCCGATATGTACATAGCCAGTGCTACTACCCGTACTGGTTACGTTGCCCGTGGCATAGCAGGAAAGGAGGCTTATTCCGTCGTTGAATCCTACCAGACCGCCGCCAGAGATATTCTGTGTGGGGGCTATTTCTATGATCACGTTGCCTGTGGCATAGCAAGCGGTCAAGGTGGCACCAAAATTCGTCCAACCTGCCACGCCGCCGACATAGAGCGTTCCCTTCACTGTGGCAGAGGAACTGCATCCGGTGATGGAACCGTCCCTTTGAACACCCACCACACCGCCGACGCTCACCGTGGCGCTAACGCTGCCCGACACCGAGCAGTTTTCAATGGTGCCCCAGCTATATCCTACCACGCCGCCGGCATAACCCGACCTGTGATTGCATGTTATCTGTATGCCCTCCATCACCACATTCTTCACCGTACCGGCGGCATTACCGAAATTACCGAGATAGCCGAACAGACCCGCATATTCGTCATTTGTCGTAACGGTCAGCCCCGTGATGGTATGGCCGCCGCCGTCGAAGGTGCCGGTGTATGAGTTGTCGTAGTCTGTGCCTATCGGCGTCCAGCCTTTGCCTGTGAGGTCAATGTTTTTGTCGAGGGTAATGTTTATGTCGGTCTTACCTCCGTTCACTAATTCGGCTACATTCATCAGGCCGTCGGCGTTATAGACCGTGTAGGTATTGGTGTTGCTGTCGTAGATGTAGCCCAAATCCTCGGCTGCGCCGCTCTCGCCGCCGCCGTCAACCCAGCTGCCGATGGTGCAACCCTCTAACGTCAGGCCGGTGGTGTTCACCTTAACGGTATATTTATAGCGGCTGCCCGCTTCTAATACGACGTTGTTCTGCGGACGGAAGTAGAAGGTGCCGCCGCCGAGTTCCACCTTGACGAACGGCTTGCCTGCCGCAACGGTCTGCGGGGCGGTCAGTGCCTCGTAGGTGTTGCCGCTTGCGTTGTAGGTTTTGATGGCAGTCGGGTTGCCGTTATCGGCGGACAGGCTCACGAGGCTCACCGTGGCACCGGCGACGCTCGTGAATCCCGTGCCGGGCTTCAGTTCGATAGTCACGCGTGCCGTGCGGTGGGTAAATTCAAGAGTCGGGTTGTTAAATTCCACCTTCCGGTTCTCAGCAGAGATGAAGTCGCTGTTCTGGAAGTCAGCCAATTTACTCTGGTCTTCGGCCACCTTCACGGCAGGCATCTGTGTGATGTCGGCATTGTTGAAGGGCCACCATGCCGATACGGTAATCGAGTTGCGGCTGGTCCAGTAGTACGGGTCGTTCTCGCGTGAAAGCGTGGCACTCTTGAAATCGGTAGAAGCCGTTACGGTGTATTCCTTTACCGCATCGCCCATCTTGAGTGCCACGGAAGTGACGCCCTGCCAGTCGCCGTCCACAGCGGCACGGGTGGAAGAGGCTGCCAGTGGCGTTGCTTCTACGGACAGTCCGGTGGCACGGATGAATACAGGGTATTCACCTTCGGGCAGACGGTTATCGCCAGCAAGTTCGTCCTGCGTGCAGGCGGCGAGGGCGAACAGCAGTGCGGTGGCTGCGGGGATAAATAATCTATGTCTCATAATTCTTCATCCTAATCAATTAATTATTAACATCTTACAGGCCAGCATCCACTTCTCCACCGTCTATATCGTTCCACTTTGCAATGGTGGCTTCGCTGACTTCAAGGACTTTGTTGCGTACCTTGACGGTATAGGAATAGTTGTTGCCCGCCTGCAGTGCGCCTTCGGGCATGGTGAGTGTGGCATGATATTCCTGACCTTTGTAATTCACAACCAACGGCAGGGATGCAACTGTCTGCGGGAAGAGGATGATCGATGACGTGAGATTGCCGTCTGCCAGATTCATGGTCAGTTCTCCGGTCTGTGCCCCGTTGTCTGCGGTGGCAATACCGTCGGCCGTGTTGAACGTACCGGTGAGTAACAATCCGTCCAGCGTGTAACGTTCAGGCTTGACCACGCTGAAATCCACGCCGTCGCCCGCCTCGAAGGTAAGGGTTATCTGGCTCATGCGGTGGTGGAAGGAGTTGTCTTCACCGCCTTTGGCGGTTTTGTCGGTGAAGCTTACTACCGGGTTGTTTTTGTCTCCCGTGGCTCCTGAAGCAAAGAGAAAGTCGATGGCAGGCTGGTTCTGCTGCGCCGTGGCATCGGTCGTGGCTGTGAGGATGCCTCCCGACGCGTTGTACGGATAGTAGGCGCGGAAAGTATGGGTCTTTGAATCTTCGATATAGATAACCTTTCCTTCTGCCTCAAATTTCCCGTTTTTCAAGATGAAAGGCACGTTGCCGTACTGGGAATCGTTGCCGATGTCGGTGATGCCGATACGGTCGCCGCCAGTCCAGGTGGTTCCGCTGGCGCGGGTGGCGGGGGCGATGTTGGCGGTAAACTGGGCGGCCACGGGGTCACCGTTCAGGTTCTCGTTGTCGTTGTTGCAGGCTACAAGTGCGAGGGCGAGCGCTGCAAGTACAAAAAATCTTGTCTTCATTATATATGTCATTTTATTATTTTACAAATCGGCATTTACATCATCACCTTTCACTTCTTCCCAGCCGTTGATTTCGGCTCCGTCCACTTCCATGCCTTCGGGAGTCTCAACCAGCGTTCCGCCGAGGGTCAGCGATTTGCCCTTTCTGGTGTTGAACTCCTTGAGAGCTTCTGTGAGGTCGCTTTTCAGCGTGGTGGGGCTCGGGTTGCCGTCCGCATAGCGGATTTCAGCCGTCAGCAGTTGTTCCGTACCGGTCACACCCAGCAACCGCACCGTGGCTTTCCACTTGCCGGCATCGTCACCTTCGGTTATCTTGGTGAAGGGCAGCACGACGTTTGAAGCGGCTCCGTAGGTATCGGTAGCGAAATCGAGTGTTCTGGCTGCACCCGTCAGATGGGCAACAATCTCCGTGATGCGTCCGGCGGCATCACCCGTCGGTTTGACGACAAGCGTCAGTTCGCGTACCTGCTGCTTCATTGCGGCGGTCAGCGGATAGTCCTTGTCTTTCTCGATGCTCACCTGTTTCGTATAGGTGAAGAACCATCCAGGGGCATTGTTCACAAAGGCATCCGTGCCTGCCCGGTTTCCCGTGGCTGCGGCAATGGTGGCGGTGGTACCATTTACCGTGATTCCTTCAGCTGGGTTCCACACCGCAAGGGTGTAGCTGCCTGGAGCAAACAGATGGTCGGGGGCATGGGTGGCGGAAGTCTCCGTACCCGTATAGTCGCCCATGGTGACCGTCCACGTGGCAGGTATGTTGATACCCTCACCGCAGGCCGACCAGTCGGCTGTCACCGCAATTTTCCCATAGTCGGGATGCGGCGTGTCATAAAGCGTGTCCTTCACGCAGGAAGAGAGCAGCACGGCGGCTGCCATTCCCATCATATATATATATTGTCTTGCTTTCATACTCTATTCCTCCGTATTAGAATAACTTCCATACCAATGTCACACCGGCGTTGATGGGGCCACACCAATTTTTTGTCTCGTTGCCACAGCGCACGCGCACACCATCGATGACTTCATATTTTTCGAAATCGGCATTCAGGTAGCCCAAGCCGAGGTTGAAATCAAGAGTCAGTGCCTTGTTCAGCCGTAGCTGATAGCCGGTGGTGATGCCGCCACCCATCAGGTCGCCTTGCTTGCCTGTTTCGGAGATCTTGTAGTTGAACTGTCCGGCCTTGAACATCGCCCCCAGATACCAGGCTTTCTTCTCACCCATGTAATAACGTATTTCCGGAGCCACTTCCCAGAGTGCATAGCGGCGGTCCTTGTCGCTCCACGTCCAAGAAGTCCATGAGCCGTTTACGGCAATGCCACACGACGGACAGATGCGCCATTCAAGTCCTAAATCGGGTGTCAGGGTAGCCCAGCGCAATAGGTTGGCACGCAGGGAGAGATGATAATCATTTGTGATTTTAGTTTCCGACGGCGTGCCGGCAAGTGTATTTTGTAGAGCAGCTTTCTCGGCTTCTGCCTTTTCAGCGGCAAGTCGGGCTTCTTCCGCCTTGCGCTGCTCTTCGGCACGCCGTTCCTGTTCGGCACGCGTCTCGGTTTCTAAGCGTTCGGCTTCTGCCCTGCGTCGCGCTTCCGCTTCCGCATCCATCGCGGCTGTTTCCTTTGCGGGTACCGTTAGGCGCACGATCACAAAATCACCCCCTGTCGCATGATTGTGGGTAATGAAGTTTTCTTCCTTGATTTTCGCGCGTGTAATCAGTTCTGATTTTACTCGATTGGCACGGATCTTCGCCGTTGCAAGGTTCTCAGCTTCACCGCCCAGCGAATTGCAGTAGCCGTCAACCAGTAGCGGCAACTTGCCGTCAAAAATTGTTGCTTTACTGTTTTCGATACATTCCAACAGGCGGGCAAGTTCAGTGTCATTGCCATTCCAAGGAACGTAGAACATGTCCTTCTGCGAAACGAAGCGGAAGGTGTAGGTCGTGTCTGTTTTCTGCTGCGCAATGACAGGAAAAGTTACCGTCATCAGCCACAGAAACAAGGTAAGAAAAGTGATTTTTCTGCTCATATAAACTTGCATTTATTATCTTTGTCCTCTCCAAAGATAATAAATGGTAAGTTTCCAATTTTAGGGTACCCCCTTTTAGACGGGCGCCAGCAGGCACC
>ERZ1673749.521-NODE-521-length-41295-cov-8.205601_pt1 | contig 41295 bp, 40 predicted proteins | sample MGYA00580204_ERZ1673749 | MGnify/ENA primary metagenome ERZ1673749 (study PRJEB41218, sample SAMN15661745) | gut metagenome | host: Homo sapiens | place: Canada: London | collected 2015-08-20/2019-03-30 | study: EMG produced TPA metagenomics assembly of...
CCGTGTAGGCGCGTTGCAGTGAGCAAGACTCCAGGCGGACCATTTCGATGATCTGATGGACCGCCTTCTCCTTGAATTCGGCGGAATATTTTCTGGGCATAGTGCCAATCCTTCCTTAGCAGAGGTAGGAACTAAACCCATGACGCTTCAGGATAGGTATCTCGTGCACCATAAGAGCCTCTGAAGTGGTGGATGTCAGCAGGGTACGGGGTGACTGTCACGGCTGGACCATTGCCCAGCGCCGTAGCTGACAGAGAAGTAAAGAACACCTGTTGCTCGTTTCGGCCTACGTGCCACGTCAATCCCGGACGGTCAACAAAGCGGTGATCCGCGATGCAGTATTCACGATCGAAGGAACGATACCCGTATCGGCGAACCGAAATGCCTTGCTCTGAATCCAACTCGGATACAGCCTGTGATCGTGACGAAGATTCGTCAATGAGCTGTGACTTGGCGCTCTTAAGGTATTTCCTACCTGCAGGCAAGTCTGCGAACAGAGTTTGTCCTTCGCCGTTATCCGCAGTCGAAATGAGTTTCTTGAGCCTTGATTTCAGAGCTTGTTCAGTTGGGGCAATAACCCAGCTCCTGCCGGTTTTAGACCCCGACAAATACCAGGGGAACACTGACTCAAGTGGAACGCCATCGCTGAGAGCAGCTGCACTCGATGGTACAAACTTGCCTGTCCATTCCGACTCATCCAACTTTGTCCAGGCATCTGAGTCATCCGGCGAGGCCACAGCATTCATGGCATCAAGTTTCTGAGCTTTGTCCCCAGTGGCACGAGTGTAGAAGATGTCGGCCCTCTGCTTCATACGATTGTCATGACGCTTCTTGACGAATTTCCCGGTTGCCTTATTCATCGTCATGTCGTGTTGGATACCTACGAAAATCGCGACGGGAGTTTCGATGGAGAAGACATTCTCTTCCTTGCGTGCACCACGGTTATCTCCACCGAGATCAATGATCCAAATCTCATCGAAGACCCTGCGCATGTACTCACGCACACCAGCAGATCCTGGGCCGCGTAAGTATGAGGACGAAGTAATGAACGACACCACGCCAGGTTCCTGAGGATTCTGCTGGCACGCTTTCCACAGTGCCCAGCGGATGAAGTACACGTACAAGTTGTAGAGGTTCTTAGCCTGTCCGCCCGCACCAAGCGCCCTCAACGGAGCAATGAAGTCATTGATAAGCGGCTCATTGCCATCAAAGTCTTGGAGAACTACGTTGGGAATTTCCGCTGTACCAAGAGAATCTTTGCGTTTTCCGCGCTTGTATGGTGGGTTGCCGATAATAACGCGAACGGGAGTCTGTTTGTCCTTGATAATGCCAGCCCGCTTGGACTCTGCGCTGAGGTCAGCCTCGACATGCCACAGCGCATATTGGGAAGAGTCTTGAGACAAGTCTCCAGCGGCGAGCAGCGTGTTAGTAAACAGAACCTGCACTCCGTCCTTGTCGAGTTCGAGACCAGTTGCTTCGAGCGCCTGGGTCATGCGCAGGTGTGCCACGGAATAAGGGCCCATCAGTAGCTCAAAGGCACTCAGCCGCTTCGACAGTGAGCGGGCCGCGTCCTGAGGCGCTGCGGAATCTTTGAGGACATGTTCGGTGATAGCCAACGGGTAAGTTGCGGTGCCGGCGGCGGGGTCGAGGATGTTGACCGAATCGTCACCGAGGCCCATAGGGCGACCGATTCGGGTTCTGATTGCATGATCAACAAGGCGGACCTGCGCGCGAACAATCTCGACAGGCGTGTAGTAGACACCTGACTGCTTTCGCATCTTCGGATCGTACGCGGCCAGGAAGTCCTCGTAGAAGTAGAGCCACGGGTCCGTTTCTTTGGTGAACTTCGCTGAGTCAACGGCACCGAGGGTGGCTTCGAGGAGGTTAATTGGATCTTCGACAAGCGCGCGGAACTGTTCTTGACCCATCAGTTCCAGGACGGAACCCAAGAGTTTGTGTCCGTTGCGCCGCAGCCCTCGGGTAAGTGTGTTCACGCTGAACTCGTCGGCTGGGATGTCGGTCTCCACACGAGCGAGCAACAAGGCATAGGTGAACGTCTGCGCGAACGAGTCAGCGAACTGTGCCTTGGTCGCACCAGGCATGAAGTCAATCTTCCAGCGGGCATACAGGCCATCAAGGGCATCATCTTCGTTGTTCCCAATAACTTCCTTGACACTGTCACGTAGGAAAGCCGTTAGCGGAGCTAAGAGATCTGCCAGAGCGCGGGGAGATGAGGGAGTGGTTGGTTTCCACGTCAGGAACGCTGTGAGAAGCTCAGCTAGGATTTCCAGCTGATTGACGGGTACATTACCTTTCGAGTCGGCGTCGAGGATTACGTGATAGAGCGGAGCCTTGAGACCCTGACGGACCAGTGACCACTCCCAGCCGTTTGTGTAGATGAGGTTGGAGTGGTTCTTGAGTTTCTTCCACTGGGCTTTGTCGTGCTTGGACCAGCCTTGAGCCTTGTATGGGTTTGCCCCCTTGAGCGAGGATTTGAGCTCAACATGTCCGACGAGTGGACCTGTGGTCCGCTTGATGGCCATGTCGAGTCGAACACCCTGAATATCATCAGCTGCGGTCTGCCGGTGCTCCGTGACTACACGGATCTTGCGCGTCATAAGGTCAGCCGCGCCCATGATGAAGTTGTGGATCGGTGTCTTGAGCTGATCCTCGGGACTGGTTCGACGGTCCTTTCCGAGTTCGTCATCGATTACCGCAAGTTCACGAACGAGCGTAGAGACAAGCAAGACGAAATCAGCCGAGCTGGGAGAAAAGGCAACCACATTGATCCTTTTGGTCGGGGATAGCTGGGTTTAGTTTATCGATTCGGGACTGGGGAGGATTAAGTTTACGGCAGCGAAGTTGGTTTTTCGGTTGCCCTGGTGCTTCTACGCACCTACGATCAGTCAGAGCTGCCGTTGCCTACAAAAGAGGTCGTATGCCCGCACAGAAGCGTCTTGTGGATTTGTATCCCGACTGGCCTAACACCGATCCTGTAGATATACGCAACGAGGTTCATCGTCGCTTGCTCCTGTTGGCGAAGAACGTACAGATGGAGGCTGGTAAACACGGCTCTGTTCGCTATGTGGCGGAGCGCTCGCAAGTCTCGCACACAATGATTACTCGCTTCGTTCGCGGCGAGTCGATCCCCAGAGTCGATACGATCATGGCGATTGAAGAGTTCGTGGAAACGAGCGTGTGGCCGGTACGTGAGACCACCGCTAAGCCTGTCGAGTTGCCTCAGGGATCCTGGACCCGGTAGACCGGTAAATCATCCCTACTACCTCGAATCTATCGAGAGAAAGGGCCGGTGAACATGGCCCTCGAAACGTACCAACCGTGCACCATCCCCAATGCGCGCTGGGAAGCGATTTGCGACTTCACAGTGAGCCTTGGGCAGCAGTACCGCGACCTTCATCCCGAGATTGCCTACAACCGCTACATGCCTGTCCTAGCGCGGCTGGTCGATGTGGTGTGCAACAGGGACGGCTATGAGCAAGACATCGAGGTCGTGCTTGACGCTGAGATGATCGAGATGATGATTCGCGATGAGCTAGACGATCTCTCCGTTCATTCACGGGGCGTATACAAGACCACGCTGCGCAGGCTCGGAGAAGCGCTCAACCCGAGCTGGATGGGGCAGACGATCTACAAGAAGCACGCCCGTACGACCTCGTAGCCACCGTACACCCCAGCTGAGATCACCGACGTTCTCGACTGGTGTGTGGACACGGACGAGTTCATTAGCTGCGAGCAACGCAAGATCGTGGGGCTAGGGCTAGACGCAGGGTTGACGAGCCGGCAGATGAGTGTGTTCAGACCACCGATTTAGTAACGCCATGGTGAGGATCGAGTAACGCCCGGGTGAGTATCCAGTAACACCCGGGCGTTTGGGGGTTAGGCGGGGTTAGTGAGTCAGGCGCATGTTGTCTCCTTCTAGTGTGATGATCTCCGTACCGTAAGCGTGTTGCCAGTGATGCGTACATCAACAGTGCGGCCGACAAGTGTGTAGGGCACGGAGTAATGCACGCTGCCGACGACGATATGGAAGTCGGGAGCGACTTTGGCCCGCCTCCATTCCGTGCGCTGCCACCGCTGTTTGGGAAGGTCAGTGAGCAAATCAGCCTCAAAGTCTTCAAACAGCTGCCGCCGACTGATGGTATTGCCACGAAACGGGGTGTGCGCATTAATCGCGTCAACACGTTTGAGTATGCGACTGTTGAGCTCATCAAGGCTGACGCACTGGTGGTCGTCAAGGGCATGGATGACCTTTTGGGTCACAATCTTGACCGCTGCCTCAACATTGGCCTTGTCTTTCGGCCGTTTTGCCCGCGCTGGCAGCGCAGCGGTGTTGTAGTGCTCCAGAAACTCCTCGTACGTGGTGTTGACACGACGATTGCGATCGGCAGCGCTTATCGCGTTCGACGCGGTCGAGGCGTTGTCCGGGACGATGACCTCTGCCACCCCGCCGAAGTACTCAAACGCCTGCATATGCGCGTCCAGCCACGCTTGTTGGCGTTCATTGCTACACGCACAAGCAAACAGCATCCCGGAATGCGGTAGCGAAGCGACAAACACACTGAGCTTGCTTGGACGTCCCCCGGTGGGGTCGAACAGGCGCATCTTCGTTCCTGCCCAGTCCACCTGCATTGTGTGAGCTGGTGCGTGCACGATCCGGGCGGTTACCCCGGTTGCATCTACATGCTGTGCGACAAGCTGGCGAAACCGCTCGTAGCTGTAGTACCGCTGCCCGGGCAGCGCTGGCGTTGAGGTGTACTTGCCCCACAGGATCTGCAGCGTGGTCTTATGTCTTCCGGTCCGTGCTTTCACCACGGAATCGAAATCGATCGGGACGAACACACCCTGACCTGTGGATCTTCCATCATGAAACAGCACAGCTACAGCTTCATCATTGAGCCCAGTAATCTGGGCCGTGGTCGTGATCTGCTCTGCTTGCAGCACTTTACGAACTTTTTGCACGGTGGAATGCGAGCATCCCATTGTCGCTGTGATCTGGCGAACGGACCAGCCTTTGAGCACGAGGTCCATCACCGCCCTGTAGTCAGTCGCAATCGGACTCCTTTGGCAATGCCGCGTGCCCTGAAGTCACGCGGTCACCAAAGAGTTTCCCCCGAAAACAGCAGTGTTACTCGATACTCACCATCGCGTTACCCGATACTCACCACGGTGTTACTAAATGCACGCGCGCAACAATGAGTGGGCTGAAGTGGTCAAGTGTCGAGGTTGACGAGCGGGGAGTGCTCATCCATCTGCCCGACCGCACAATTCCCGTCGCAGCTCGCTGGGTCTACCTTCTCGACTTGGACAAGGCGGGGCGAGATGAGTACGTCCTGAGCCCCAATGTGACGAGCCGAGAGCCTGATGATGTGACGGGCAGGACGGCACGCAACAAGATCGAGTCAGGAATGCGGCCTGATATTCGCCGACTGAAAGCGACATGGATCGTGGACTTGATGAATCGCTTTGTGCCTGATGCGTTTATCTGTTACACGGCGGGGATTAAGACGTTGAAGCGCTACGAGCCGTTCCGCCCAGTTTTAGGGGATAAGGATCTTGTGGCGGTGCGGGGGTTGTTTCACGGAGACGGACGTGGCGAGGGGCTGCGGGTGGTTTAGGGAGCGTGTCTGTGACTTCGCACGACGAATCTATATGGAATCGGGAGAAATAGGGGCAGGCGCGAAAGTGATTCATATAATTTCGCTATCATTTTTGGCTTTAGACGAAAGTTTGGCCGCGTTAGATGTTTTCATCACCAAACGAGTGGGCTGAGCATCCAAAGAACGAAATCTCACAGACTCATAAAAGGGCACAAGCGCATTGTTGAGAGCATCGACAACAAGCAATCGGACTCCTGCTGTAGCGGCTACCTGACTGATTTTGTCCAGAGCTTGAAGACACAATCGTTTCCCGTGCTTCTGACCTTGAAGTCCTGTTGCTAGACCCATTTTGGCCAAGAGAATTGCCGGAGCGTCGAACTCATCCCTTGAGCAATAAGTCTTGCGGAGAGATTTTGACTCTTCATCGAACCTGCAGACCACAGAGGTGTGGGAGAAAAAGCCGACCACTTGACCTACATTATCGACACAAACGTGGGTGATGACCCTATTGTTTACGTGTTCCTGCGCCGAATTTTGATGAAACCAATTATCGATTATCGGCTCGCCGGAACTAAAGCTACCTATTTGAGTCGTGCTGTTTATCGGCTCTACACGCGTCCAAGGAACTGTCATAGATCTGCGAGAATTGCGTCGATATCTTGGTCTGTAAACTCTATGTCAAAGGTTTTGGTATCAGCTTCCGTGAACAGATAGACGTTCGGGGGATATATCTGTCGATCTTGTGATCCCGGCTGCCTGTACCAGTACTGCATTTCTTGGTCACTGATCTCGTTCTTATATCCGCCCTTGACATAGTTGTCTGCCCAAGGAGCATCTTGATGCGACAAGTTGCGCAGCTGCGCAGCTGATAGATCTCCGAACATATTCCAGATAGCGTCTAAGAACGCTCTTACTGAGTCTGGCAGGCTAGAGGAGTCAAGCTTGGCATTGAACGCAACGGCGTCATCAGCAGCCACGATAATCTGTCGTCCGAATTTCTTGAATTCATCGCGGATTTTGTCGATGATTGGCCCATGTTCGAAAGCGTGAACATCCGAGTCAAAAAGTCGTCTTCCTGTACCTGCCAGGTAGTTTGCCTGAGCGAAATACATCAACTTGTGTAGCTTCATTTGAGTGACGTCAGGATCTTTGCGCTCATCGTCAAGCGCAAGAAAATAGTCGCTAATTAGATGGGGATCTAAGTCGTAGCGGACTTCGGAATCCCAAGCGTAGGGAGTCTCTTCATTCAAAATTTATCCTCCTTCCAGGGCGCTGATTGAAAGTATGCTTCACTTCAGCTTACGCTAAATTACGGTCATGTGCGTACTTGAAATGCAGTGTGTGAATCCTTCGTGGGCTTGGGCCACGACCCTTATTCCGCACTTCTTCGCTGATCCTGGCCCCATCCGGCATACTCGTTCCTGTCCCTACGACGCAGGAGCTTGTATGCCCGCACCTTTATTTACTTCCGATGGGTTCTGGATCATTGGAGCCGAGACCAAAGCCGCTATCCCACAATCAGAGTTCCCGCCCGACACCGTAGCGATGATTGATCTGCTCACAGCTCGACGATACTGGCCTTACCTTTCTCACGTGGACCTTGACTTAATGGAGGCTCACCACCCAGGAGCCAAGGAACTAATCACTGACTTGAAGCGCGCTTTGCACAACGAGAGGGACATGCTCGGCGGCTGGACTGGACTGTGGGAATCTGTTCAAGCCCAGCGAATCATAACGCGGGTTACAGCCGAGGTCGAGGATAAGGAGCTGGCTTCTTTTTGCGGGGGTATCATCGAGGATTTGTTCCTGTGGGCCATGAACGATGAGCGGTCGGCGATGGAAGGCCGCAAGGTGCTCAGAGAGCATGGGGTGCAAAGCCCCGAGGCCTTGTTGGCTTTCCCGTACGACCCAGCTGGGCTTGACGATGCGGAGCTGGAGCTGTGGCGCGCAGAGCTACGGCGGAACTACTTGCATTGTTTGATTCAGAATGCTGTGGCAGCGGAGCGAGAAGGGGCTAAGTTGCCGGCGTGGCAGGCGGCAGGGTACGCGGCGGTAAGGGAGTGGCTTAATTTAGGGGTCGAGGTCCAAAGCTCAAGCTAAGCAAGATACGAAATATCATTAGCAGAAGCGTAACAAGACGGCATCTTGAAAGATCTCGGATCTGGGAACGTAGACTATATATTTTGCTCAAATGGGCATCGGTCCTTTTTCACTCTTATGATAGAAGTCAAAAGAGATCCGAGTTGAAATATGAAGCCAATTCCTGGGAGCAGAAATAGTTCTTCATTTATCGCCCAGATTCAGCGCTTGTGGCGATAGATTATGCAAACTGAAACCCTCACAAGTCGTAGTGTCACTTGGGGTAGGCTAGCCTGTGAGCTTTAAATTGGACTAATTAGAGGTTCTTCAAATACTGGCGCATTTCTTTGCGGACTGGTGCTCTTTCTTGACTAGATTGGAGCCGCTTCTGCCGAGTTAAGTCTGGTTCAGGACCCTCACGTAACCACTCCAAACATCGCTTTGTCTCCAGATTTATTTCTTCAGGTGTGGAACACCCGAAGTGTTCACACCACTCTTCGACCAAATCAGTCTAGGTGAGGAATGGTTCTGTAGCCTCTTGAAAGTTCTTTGTGGGAATTACCACTCTGGACGAGTAATGTACCCACCGTTGAAGCAAGAGATTGATTCCTAGGGGAGATAGACAAGCGACACGCTCCGTTAGCTGATCCGAAGGCACCAGATGTAAGTCGTCAAAGCTAGCAGACCAGTTCTTACCGCTTGGGGCCGCATATTCGAGCTGCGGCAGTTCCATTTTGGCAAAATAACGTTGCCAGTCCGATTCGACCCATGGCTTCGTCTTTTTTATTTGAGCGACTAAGAGTCTCGAACGCAGAGAGATCCCATTAGATCGCATGGAGCATGGATGTTGCAGGATAACGACTGGACGGGCTTTAGCGGAAGGATCAGCGCTGAGCTTAATGAGAAATACATCTCCGGTGAGAACGGGCCGATAAGGACTTGTATCGTTGCCCTGTGCCAAATAGAGCTGTTCCCCAATTAACTTTCCATTACGAAATGGACTTTCAAGGCTAATAGACATTGGAACTCTTATTAATATTTTTCGGGGGAATAGACCGGGACTATCGAGTAGGAGCCGTCATTTGCGATAACAGCCTTAAAGTCAGATTTGTACTCTTCTCGCCATTGAGGATTGAATCTTGTCATGATCTCTTCAGGATCAGAATGCTGTGTTGCTAACCTAAAAACTAGGTCTGGTCGGTTAGAAGAATATAAATCAATAGGTGTAATTGGTATGCCCTTGATGATTGGAATTTCGAACCACGATGCGACATCAGGAACAATATACTGCGTCGAAATTATGTGGGTTAGGGCGGTTGTCGCTGCCAGCTCAAGGTGACTATCAGGTGACACTTTGGATCCGTTTCGCCATTTTCTAACCGCAGGGACGGAGACACCGATCATCTGTGCGATGTGCCGCCATGAAAATCCTTCATCTGCCAACGTCTCAAGGAGTTCTAGTGCTGGACGTTTGCGCATCTCATTGGTCGTTACTCTCCAATACTTTATTTGAGAGTCTTCATGAACTTGGTCGGCTTCAGAAGAAACAACCTGAGCTTTTGTGCTTAAGTATCCTGCGTCCTCTACTAGCTTTGATAAGGGCTTAAGTGTGCCCGTCTGGGATGGGAATGTTTCTAGAGCAAGGCCTGTGGTTTTATTTAGAGTGTCGGTCATTTTCAAGTACCTCTTTTCGGAATTTATCGGGTATTAGGGATTCAAACACTCCGCGAGCTGTAGTGTGAAGATCGTCAAGTTTTTGAGGCAAAGCCCGAGGAGAAGTTCCGGGAGCAAAAAACGACTCGGTTGTGATGTCCAGCAAAAAATACGGCCCAGGTGATGGCAATTCGCGGGAAAAGTCATTTACACCCTCAAATTCATAGCCCTGACCCCGCCCGTGTCGGATCTTCACAAATTTATCATCTTCGGCCTGTAGGACAGACAGAGTTTGTAGTGGGATGGGGCTTTGAACAAGGTTGCGAATTGAATTGAGAGGATACAGCAAATCCTCCGAAATCCAGAGCTGCCAATCGATATGACCAGTGGTGCTGTCTGAGGGCACGCGAAGCTCATCGAGATATCTAAGTTCAATTCGGCTAAGATCTGGGTTTTGAACTGAGTCAAGTAAGTTTTCTATGGCGGCGGATACAAGTTGGTTGAATTTTTCAAACCCTTTGTAGTCGGTGGTTTCAACTACTGCGGTCACGATTGTCGATCCATCGGGATCGAGCGGAGAAAACTGCAAATAATGATGCGTTCTTCTATCTCGGGACAGCCACCTCGGGGACGAAATCATTTTAGTAGTTGCGGCTTTTGGAGACTCCTGATCAATCTTGATTTGGTGAGAGAGCAGGTCTTTACGCTCCGGTAAAAATTCTTGCAGCTTACGACTTGTCGAAAGCGTTGGGATTTTTTCCACTTTAATGTCGATCTGACATGAAACAAGAGCTAATGGATCGTTGGGGTAAATTTTTAGAGTCGGCATATAATTATCCTACAACAGGATTGAAACCCGTAGTGAAACCAAAACAGTAACCACTAGGTAATTGCGTATTGCAATAGCTGCCCCTGGCAATTAATCATGTCTGTGGATGTCGAAGCTGGTAGCCGTAATGCTGTGGTGCAAGCCCCGAAATTCTGTGGTGCAGGGGTATTCGCAGGTCAGACGTTCAGGCTGTTGGGGGAGTTTCGTGAAAGTGCCCACATGAAGTGGCCAGCATCAGCAAAGATGCTGGCCACTTCTTCGTTTCTCAAAATCACCACCACTGCGCCTCAGTGCTATCAAACGGAAGGTTCCACGTCTTCGCCATCTGCGCGAAGACGGCGCGCTCCTGGGCACCTGAGAGGTCGACGGTGAGCGCACCCTGATCGATCGGCTTGCCGTAGGGTGCCATGTACAGGGCCCAGCCGTTGTTGTGCGTGGGGTCGACGCTGGCCTGATCGGCCGAGCTGGCTACGAGGAAATCCTGCTCGCGGGGCCCTGTTGCGGGCTTTTCCGTGTCGTAGCCGAGGTCAAAGCGCTGCTCCGGCAACGGAATCCATTCGCCGTTCGGGTTGAGGAGTAGGCAGAGCGCGGAGTATTTGCGCACTCGCAAGTCTTCGTGGCCTTTGTGCAACGAGCGCCCGCGCTTGACCAGGCTGCCGACGGCTACCGGGTAGAGCCGTAGCCAACCGTTCTTCCAAGCTCTTTGGATGCGATTGCGTCGCAGAAGTTCGCGGATCCAGGTGAAAGCCATGAGTATGGCGGCGACATACAGGCCGATGCCGATGCACGTTGCGACCACGCTCAGGACGAAAGTACTGGTGCCATCTGTGGAGAGGATCTTGTCGCCGAGAAACGCTGCCGCAAAAGGATAGAGGACAATGAACACAATGAGTGGCATGCGCCTGATCAGCGTTGGCCGCCCCTCATTCTGGATGAGCTCGCTCAAACCGCTGGTGTCTGGTTGCGGGTTTTTCTGGCCTACGGGGATGCCGCGCAGGGCGTGGTGAAGCCGCGTGTAGTCGGCGTCGTAGAAGGGGAGCCTGGAGGGGCGAAGTCTTCCCGGTTGATCATGCGGCCCAGCGTACGTGGATGGCAGCGGAAAGGGCCGCCGGTTGCGGTAGTGCACGCATCCGACGGCCCTGGTTCAGCCCTAGTTCAGGCGTGAGTGGTTTAGATATTGAAGTAGTCGCGGATCTGCTGCACCAGCTGCGGGTGCAGGTAGGTCAGCGCTGCGGCAATGACGGCGAGCAGTGCTGCGAGCACGCCAAGCACCGTGAAGATTATGCCCGCGGTGCTGCTTCCAGCCTGCTTCGGGTCGTCGGCCGGTTGCGCCCCGGTCGTGAGCTTCTCGGCGGTCTTGGTGATGGTGGTCGGAACCTCAACCTTCGAGGTGCTGGTCAGTGTCTTCTCCACCGTGGTGGGCACGGTTGTGGTTACCTCAACTTCTTTCGTGCTCGGTGAGGTCTGCGTCGACGTGGACGTGACTACCGCGTCCTGGACCGTTGTCACGGTCGAAGTGACCTTCTTCTCCGAGGTCACCGTGGAGGTGACTACCTCGGGCTCCGGCTTTTCAGTCGTCGTTGCGGTTGCGGTGACGGTCGCCGCAGAAGACTCTGCGGGCTCCGAAGGTTTCGCAGGCGTCGTCTCGGCCGCGGATTCTGTCGGCGTTGCAGCAGGCGTCGTCGTTTCCTTTTCCGGCTGCTGTGCGTCCTTCTTCTGCAGCGTAACCTGATCCACCACGTATGGGGTGTTGATGTTGTAGGTGGTCAGCTTGAGTGTGTCCGGGTTGACCTCAACGCTGGTGTAGTCCGGATTGTAGTCCTGGCGCCAGCGGGCGGTGGAGTCGTGCGCGATATCGGTTGCGCGCTCTTCGCGGATCCGCGGGTACTTCTGGCCGTCGGTGCCCTGGAAGTCGTAGTACTTGCCGCCGGTGGCGGTGGTGGAAGTGACGTAGAGGACCTGGTTCTCGTCCGGGATGAGCACGTCGCCGGCCTTTGCGGCACCTTCGGGGATGACAGGCTCGGCACCCTCCATAAGGTGGCTGCGGGTGTAGATGTGGTCGTGGCCGCTCAGGACGAGGTCAACACCGGCGTCGGAAAGCTTCGGGGTGAGCTCTTCGCGCAGGCGCACCACGTCGTCGTCCGTGTAGTGGGTGCCCTGCGAGAACGGCGCGTGGTGGAAGCCTACGATGACCCAGTCCGCCTCTGCTCCGTGCTCGTCGATGGCGTTTTGGACGAACTCGGCGTGTTGCACGATCTCATCGGACTTGGAGGCGTTGCTGTCCAGGCCGATGAAGAGCACGTTGTTGTAGTTAAAGAAGTAGTTTCCCGAGTCGTTTTCCTCATTGGGCAGGTAGAACGCGTCGTTGAAGTGGCGCTTGGTGGTGTAGGTCTCGTGGTTGCCGCGCAGCACGCCGAGGCGGTAGCTGCGCAGCTTCTCCGGGGCGGTAAACGCCTTGGTCTGCGCGGTGGCGGAGCCCCAGCCTTCAATCTGGTCGCCCAAGTGCATGATGAAGGAGGCGTCCGGGTGCTCAGAAGTCGCGGTGTTTACGGCCTTATCCCATGCGGCGGCCTGCTCTTTCACCTTGGCGTCAACACCGATCTGCGCATCGGCGAAGGAGAGGAAGTTCCAGGTGTCGTCGCCAGAATCGGTGGTGAAGGTGTATTCGTCGGTCCAGCCGGCGCGGTCGCTGCCCACGCGGTAGGCGTACTCGGTATCCGGCTCAAGGCCGGTCATCAGTGCCTCGTGTGGACCGCGCTCGGACTCCACCCGCTGCTTGTCGTCGGGCGAAGAGGTCTTCCAGTACTCAAGGTACTGGGCACCTGTGCGGGAGGTCTGCCAAGCGACGTTGGCCTGGGTCTCGTCTGCGCCGATGCCAAAGGTGAGGCGATCGACCTTATCCGTGGCGGCCTGTGCGGTGGGGACCGTCAACGTCGAGACAGACAGTGCAGCGCTCAGCGTCACGGCTATGGCGGGTCGCAGAAGTGAAGTGGGGCGGTGTGAAGTACGCGTGAGGGTCATGGTCTGCTACCTAACCTGAACGTTTTAAACAGCCGGTTACATGCAAAGTGCCCGAAAGCTGAATAGAAGGTGAACTTTTGCCAACATCGTGCTGTTCGCCTTGCGGGACGCGTTGTGCTGGTTGAAAGTAAGCGGCATGAGCTCAGAAATCCGTGTGAATCGTCGTGTCCTCCTGCAAGCTGGCGCAGCATCGGCTGCGGCCGTGGCCATTGGGGCCGGGGGCGCGTACGCCGCGCGCACCTCTACGGTGTCCACCCCAGAAGGTCCGACCACGGCGGGGGAATGGGGCTTGCCGTTTTTGCACGGGGTGGCCTCAGGCGACCCATTGCCGGATCGCGTGGTGCTCTGGACCCGTGTGACGCCTTCGCGCGACGCGCTGCCCGGCTCTGGTCTGGGTGAGGACGTGGAGCTTGAGTGGCAGATCGATACCTCGGAGGACTTCGACAACCCGCGCACCGGCACGGTCGTGGCGATCGCCTCGGCCGACCACACGGTGCATGTGGACCCGACCGGTCTTTCACCGGATACGGAGTACTTCTACCGCTTCATCGTGCAGGGTGGAGAGCACGCGGGGGCGACCTCCCCGGTCGGTCGCACCCTGACCGCGCCTGCGGAAGATGCGGAGCTGGATCAGCTCAACCTCGCCATCGCCTCGTGTGCCAACTGGGAGTCCGGGTTCTTCAGCGCGTATGGCGACATGGCGCAGCGGGCACGCAACCGCGAGATCGACTACGTGGTGTTCTTGGGCGACTACATCTACGAGTATCCGACCGGCGAGTATGCGGGCAAGAGCGGTGTGGCACGGATGCACCACCCTGAGTGGGAGATCACCACGCTCGAGGACTACCGCCAGCGCTACGGCCGCTACCGTACCGACCTCAACCTGCAGGCTGCTCACGGTGCATGCCCGTGGATCGTGGTGTGGGATGACCATGAGGTTGCGAACAACAACTGGCGCGACGGCGCGGAAAACCATACGGATGGTCGCGTTGAAGGTGAGTGGGCGCAGCGTCGAGAAGCGGCGATGCAGGCGTACTTCGAGTGGCTGCCGGTGCGCGCCGAGTCGCTTTCCGAGGAGCGCCGCATCTACCGCCGCTTCACTTTCGGCACGCTCGCGCAGCTGACGGTGATGGACCTGCGCACCTACCGCGACGAGGAGACCACGGGCGCGCAGTTCGACGACCCGGATCGCACGATGCTGGGCTCCGAGCAGTTCGACTGGCTGGCCGAGCAGCTGAAAACCTCCAATGCCCGCTGGGATGTGCTGGGCAACTCGGTGATGATTTCGCCGATGCGTTTCGCCACGATCGCGGGCAACGACAAGGCGAACGAAGCGATCGGCTACATCCGGGAACGCTCGACCGGTATCGCCGTCAATTCGGACCAGTGGGACGGCTACACCGCCGAACGGGACCGACTCCTCACCGTGCTGGACGAGCAGGGGAGCAACGCGCTGTTTCTTACCGGCGACATCCACTCCGAGTGGGCGAACTCGATTTCTGCAACCTACGGTGAGATCGGCTGCGAGATGGTCACCACTTCGATCTCCGCGCCCAATGTGGACGAGATTCTCACCAGCGCGTTCGGCACCTACCACCCGGAGGACAACTCCACCTCGCTGCTGGTAGAGAAGGTCATCCGCGACAATAACCCGTGGGTCAACCACATCGATTTCGACGCGCACGGCTACGGCGTCGCCAGCATCCACCACGATTTCGTGGACATGCTCTACTACCGCGTCTCTGACGTCGAGGACCCGGAGGCCACGGTCGCGCTCGGCGAGCAGCGCCAGTGGCGCATCGGTGAGGGCTTCGTCTAGGCCTTTGCTTATCGACGCCTACAGCGCCGCCTCCAAACGCTCACGCGCGGCGAGCAGCGCCTCGCCCCATTTCGCGGCGGGGCTGGGGGACAAACGCTCCGCCGGGCCGGAGACGGAGAGGACGGCGATGACGCTGCCGTCGCGCTCCCGGACGGGGGTGGACACAGAGGCGAGCCCGACTTCGCGTTCGGCGACCGATTCTGCAAGTCCGGTCTCGCGGACTTTACGGAGTTCGGAGGCGGGGAAGGGCGTGGCGTCGATAAGCGAGAAAGCGGCGTAGACTCGCGCGGCCGAGCCTGCTGCGAGCGAGAGCTGCGATCCCACGGGCACGGTGTAGGTTAGGCCGGCGGCAGGCTCCTCGGCCGCGATGCATGTGCGGGTCTCGCCGGTGAGCTCGTAGAGCTGCACGGCCTCGCCGGTGGTGGTGACGAGCTCGCGCATGATCGGAGATGCGGCGCTGAGCAACAGCGGCGAGGTGCCCGAGGTGAAGCTTGCGAGCGCGGGACCGATTGTCCACGCGCCGGATTCGGTGCGGGCGAGGATGTGGTGGACCTCCAGTGCCGTGGCGATGCGGTGGGTGGTCGCGCGCGGGAGGCCGGTGTCCTCGCTGAGCTGTGCGAGCGTCTTTTCCCCGCGGGCGACGGCGCGCACGATTGCAACGGAGCGGTCGAGCACTTTGATGCCGGAATCTTCGCTATACTGTCTCACGTAATGGATGATACCATCCCGCATCTTGGGAAGCAGAGTCGTTTCCGGGGCGTGGGGACGGAGGAGGAACAGTATGGCACGCACGCCACAAACCCTGGCAGAAAAGGTCTGGAACGACCACGTCGTCAAAGCCGGCGAAAACGGTGAACCCGACCTTATTTACATCGACTTCCAGCTGCTGCACGAGGTGACCTCCCCGCAGGCCTTCGACGGGCTGCGCATGGCTGGGCGCGCAATGCGGCACCCGGAACTGCACCTGGCAACCGAGGACCACAACGTGCCCACCGAGGGCATCGTCAGCGGCAACCTGCTCGAGATTCACGAGCCGACCTCGCGCACCCAGGTGGAAACCCTGCGGAAAAACTGCGAAGAGTTCGGCGTGACACTGCACCCGATGGGGGACGTCAAGCAGGGCATCGTGCACACGGTCGGCCCGCAACTGGGCATCACCCAGCCCGGCATGACGATTGTTTGCGGAGACTCGCACACCTCCACCCACGGCGCGTTCGGCTCTATCGCCATGGGCATCGGCACCTCTGAAGTCGAGCACGTCATGGCTACCCAGACCCTGTCGCTTAAACCCTTCAAGACGATGGCGGTGGAGGTCACGGGCGAGCTCGCGGAAGGCGTGAGCGCCAAGGACCTCATTTTGGCCATCATCGCGAAGATTGGCACCGGCGGCGGCCAGGGCCACATCATTGAGTACCGCGGCGAGGCCATTGAGAAGCTGTCCATGGAAGCGCGCATGACGATTTGCAACATGTCGATCGAGGCAGGCGCCCGCGCCGGCATGGTCGCACCTGACGAAAAGACCTTCGAGTACGTCAAGGGCCGCGAATACGCCCCAACCGGCGCCGACTGGGATGCTGCCGTTGAGTACTGGAAGACGCTGCCCACCGACGAGGGCGCCGAGTTCGACACCGTCGTGGAAATCGACGGCTCGAGCCTCACCCCCTTCGTCACCTGGGGCACCAACCCGGGCCAGGGGCTCCCGCTGGCGAGCGACGTGCCCGACCCCGAGGACTTCACCGACGAGAGCTCCAAGCAGGCCGCCGAGAAGGCGCTGGCCTACATGGATCTGACCCCGGGCACGCCGCTGCGCGAGATCGCCATCGACACCGTCTTCCTCGGCTCCTGCACCAACGCGCGAATCGAAGACCTGCGCGCCGCCGCATCCGTCGTGCGCGGCCGCCACATCGCGGACAACACCCGCATGCTGGTCGTGCCTTCCTCCACGCTGGTCAAGCAGCAGGCGGAGGAGGAGGGGCTGGACCGCATCTTTACTGAGTTCGGTGCCGAGTGGCGCACCGCCGGCTGCTCCATGTGCCTGGGCATGAACCCGGACCAGTTGGCACCGGGGGAGCGGTCGGCGTCGACAAGCAACCGCAACTTCGAGGGCCGCCAGGGCCCGGGCGGGCGCACCCACCTCGTCTCGCCGCTGGTCGCCGCCGCTACCGCGGTCACCGGCCACCTCGCCAGCCCCGCCGACCTGTAAAAGGAGAAAGCATCATGGAGAAATTCACCACCCACACCGGCGTCGGCGTGCCGCTGACCCGCTCAAACGTCGATACCGACCAGATCATCCCCGCCCGCTACCTCAAGCGCGTTTCGCGCACCGGCTTCGAAGACGGCCTATTTTCCAACTGGCGCGAAAACCAGCCGGACTTCGTGCTCAACCAGGACGAGTACGCCGACGGCTCCGTGCTCTTTGCCGGATCGGATTTCGGTACCGGTTCCTCCCGCGAGCACGCAGTCTGGGCGCTGATGGACTACGGCTTCAAGGCCGTGTTCAGCCCGCGTTTCGCGGACATCTTCCGCGGTAACTCCGGCAAGGCCGGCCTGCTCGCGGGCATCATGAGCGAGTCCGACATCGAGCTGATCTGGAAGCAGCTCGAGCAGCAGCCCGGCCTCGAAGCCACCGTCTCGCTTGCGGACCGCACCGTCACCGTGGGCGAAAACACCTACACCTTCGAGATCGACGACTACACCCGCTGGCGGCTCATGGAAGGCCTCGACGACATCGGGCTTACGCTTCGCGACGACGCCGCCATCGCCGACTACGAATCCGCCCGACCCGCATTCAAGCCGGCGGTGCGATAACACGCTCCCGTGCTGCGCGGGCTACTCCGGTAGCTTGCGCAGCACCTCGGGCGCGAACTCGGACAAAAACGCCTTCGCGGTGTTCACCAGGCCGAGCACGCCGCGGTCGACGAAGTCCCGGAACTGCTCGTCGGTGTGCTGCCACTGGCACGGCAGCGCATAGGAGATCCCGAGGGCGGCAAGGTCGCGCTCCGGCTCCTCAATCGCAATTGCGGTGGGGAAGGAGCGGGCGTTGTTGAACTGCTCGCAAAACTCGAGCACGTCTTCAAAACGGGAGGCGGGAATCTCGCTCACACCGATCGTGGTAAACAGCACGATCGTATTCGACGTATAGGAGATATCCATCGCGATGCCGGAAAAGACCGTCCGGATCGTGTCTTGTGCTTCGGACTCGCTGTACTTCCACCCCTGCGCAGCGAAGTAGTCGCGCACGCGTGCCAGGTCAGACTGCTTCACACCGGTTGTGCTCATCGTTTAGGCCTCCTTCTCAGCGGATCCGTCGCGCAGCTGCGGCAGCTGCTCGTTCAGCGTATCCGTGGCGTAGCGCAGCATGGCGAAGCTGAAGTCCAGGATCTTCTGCAGCTGCTCGTCGTCGGCGCCGCCGACCGGGAAATACGGGGCGTCGATAAACGCGAGCATCGCGCCGTCGTCCCAATCCACTCGGTGCGCGCGCAGTCGGGGCAGGGAGCGGTTGAGGTGGTTGACCGCCCGGCGCAGCGCCGCCTTGTCCTCATCGCTGTGCGCCTTGCCCAACCAGCGCGACACGATGTTGAGCATGTCGCCCTCGATCCGGAAGAAACACACGGCGCTGGGGAACGCGGTGACCGTCAACCCATCGGTCTCGCTACGGTAGTGCTTGAGGCCCAGCGCATCCAGCGTGGCCTCAATGCGCTCCTGCGTGACGGGAGCGAAAGCCATAAACTTCTTCGTCCTTTCTTACTGCACGGGCAGTGCCGACGGAAGGTAATCCGCGCCGGTGAGCTGACCATCGTGGAAGGTCAGCGACCATACGGATCCCTTCTTCGCCTTGATCTCTGAATCGATCGGCAACGTACCGTTTGCTGCCAACCACGCTATCAGCCCGGGGATGGCCTCGCCCTGGCTGCACACGACGCTCGTGCCGCCGGCGTCGATGATGTCCTGAAAAGCGCGCTTGGCACCCACCATGTCTTCCAGCCACGCCTGATCGCCGAAGCGGGAATCGACGGTGATGTCGAGGCCCAGCTCGTCGGCAAGCGGCTCTACCGTGGAGCGGCAGCGATCCGGGCGCGCCGAGTAGATCCGCTCTGGCGCAAATGGCGCGAGCAGCGGCACGAGCATTTCCGCCTGCCGACGCCCCTTCTTATCCAACGGACGCAGGTTATCGTCGCCTGACCACTTTTGCCGCTCGTGCGCGCGGGCGTGGCGCACCAGCAGGATGCGCGTGTGCGCGGGGCGCGAGAAGCGCTTCTCGGCCTTTTCGAGCACCTTGCGGTCGAGCGCGTAGCTCATCAACTCCTTTGCCTGGGAGATAGGCAGCCAGCGGATCTCGTCGACCTCGTCGTTCGGGGTGAACTCGCCGCCGGTGACCTCCCCGGTCCAGTAATAGACCACCTTGGTGGTGTTTTTCACGGGGTAGACCGTCTTGCCCAAGAGCTTGCCCAAGCGGACGTGGTAGCCGGTCTCCTCGCGGATTTCGCGCACGGCGGTGGCAACCAGCGACTCACCCGGGTCGAGCTTGCCTTTCGCCAGCGACCAATCGTCGTAATGCGGGCGGTGGATGCAAGCAACCTCAATCGAGGAGGCATCGCTGTTATCGCCGCGCCACAGCACCGCACCGGCGGCCAGCGTGGTGCGGGTGAACTCGTCTTGCGGGCGCTTCGGCACTTCTTGATGGCGGCCGGTCAAAAACATCTCCCCGGCGATGTCCTTGTGCTGCTCGTGCAGTTTCCCCTTATGCGATTTCTTTTCAGCCATACCCGCTATCTTTGCCTACCTTGCCTCAGTGCGCCACGCGCGGCACGCCCCTGGGCGGTGTCGAATGTGGAAATGGGTGCAATTCGCTGCTGCGGGTGCCGCCGGGCTCGGGACGGTACAACGACCGTGCGGGTGATAGGTTGAAACAACGTTTGGTGGCAGATGGATCAGGAAGGCATGCAAACCGATGGTCAATGTGGCAGTGCTCGGTGCCGGTTCGTGGGGGACAACGCTTGCGAAGGTCTTTGCCGACGCCGGCAACACCGTCGACCTGTGGGCGCGCCGGCCCGAACTCGCGCGCCAGCTGGCCGACACTCGGGAAAATCCCGACTACCTGCCTGGAATTAGGCTGCCCGAGACGGTGCGCCCCACCGCCGATGCGACAGAGGCCTTGGACGCCGATATCGTCGTCTTTGCGGTGCCCAGCCAGACCATGCGTGAAAACCTCAAGGCATGGGCGCCCCACCTGCGCGTTGACTCCACGCTGCTTTCCATCTCAAAAGGCATTGAGACGGATACCCACCTGCGGATGTCGCAGATCATTGGCGAGGTCACTGGGGCCGAGGACGACCGCATCGCCGTGCTCTCTGGCCCGAACCTGGCCCGGGAGGTTGCGCTCGAGCAGCCCGCCGCCACCGTGATTGCCTGCAGCGATCTCAACCGGGCCAAGCTGGTCCAGGCCGCGTGCGCCACGAGCTATCTGCGCCCGTACACCAACGAAGACGTGATCGGCTGCGAGATCGGCGGCGCGACCAAGAACGTGATCGCGCTGGCCTGCGGCATGGCTTCCGGCCAGGGGCTGGGGGAGAACACGCTCGCTACGCTCATTACCCGCGGCTTGGCGGAGATTACCCGCCTCGGTACCGAACTGGGCGCGGATGCGCGTACCTTTTCCGGGCTGGCCGGCCTGGGCGACCTGGTGGCGACCTGTTCTTCGCCGCTGTCGCGTAACCGCACGTTCGGCTCCGCCCTCGGCAAGGGCGCGACGATCGAGGAGGCGAAGGCCGCGACGCGCGGGCAGGTCGCGGAGGGCGTGGTGTCGTCGAGAAGCATTTTTCAGCTCGCGCAAGAACGCGGCGTCGACATGCCGCTGACCCAGGCGGTGTACGCGGTCTGCCATAAGGGTGTGAAGGTTCCGGAGACTATTGCGGCGCTGATGGGGCGGAGCAAGAAATCCGAGTAAGTTCCTGGTGTAGTCTCGTCATGTGATTCGTATAGCCGTTATTTACGGTGGCCAGTCCACCGAGCACTCAATTTCCTGCATCTCGGCAGGTGCCGTCATGGCGCACCTTTCGCCCGAGCGTTACGAGGTCTACCCCGTCGGCATTACGCGCGAGGGAGCCTGGGTAGAGGGCAGCCACGACCCGGTGGCGGGTGCCACGCTGCCCGAGGTCGCAGGCGAACGCGAGGTGGCGCTCTCGCTCAACCCGGATCGCCGCGGGCAGCTTATCGACGTCGCGACAGGCGAGGTTCGCGCCACCGTCGATGTGGCCTTCCCCGTCCTGCACGGCAAGTTCGGAGAAGACGGCACTATCCAGGGCCTGCTGGAGCTGGCTGGGTTGCCCTATGTCGGCCCGGGCGTGTTGGCCTCGGCCTGCGGGATGGATAAGGAATACACCAAGACACTCGTGCGCGCCGCTGGCGTCGCGGTTGCGGGCGAGGTGGTGCTGAACAGAGGCGACACGCTTGGCCAGGCGCAGCGCGACGCGCTCGGGCTGCCAGTCTTTGTCAAGCCGGCCTCGGGCGGTTCCTCGATCGGCGTGTCCAAGGTGGAAAGCTGGGAGGCGCTCGACGAGGCGCTTGCACTCGCCTTTGATTCGGACGAGAAGGTGCTGGTGGAATCCGAGCTGGTCGGCGACGAGGTCGAGGTCGGCGTCATCGAGCACCCGGACGGGCGGATCGAGGCGAGTGTGCCAGCCCGCCTCAACGGCACCGAAGACTCGGCCGAGGGCTTCTACGGGTTCGAGACAAAGTACTTGGAAGATGGGGTGACGGCGACGATCCCCGCGCCCTACGACGACGCGGTGATCGAGCAGCTTCAGCAGCTTGCGTTGCGGTGTTTCCGGGCGCTGAACTGCAAGTCGCTCGCGCGCATCGACTTCTTCGTCACCGCAGAGGGCCCGGTGCTCAACGAGATCAACACGATGCCCGGATTCACCCCGATTTCCATGTACCCCCAGGTGTGGCAAGCCAGCGGGCTTGACTACCCGGAGATGCTGGACCTCCTCGTCACCACCGCGCTGGCCCGCGCCTAACGCTCGGGCAGCGTGTCCGCGATCAGCTTCGACAGGTTGGTCACGGCCTCGTTGCCCTCGGACTGGGGCAGCGACGCGGCCACATCGGTGACCCGTCCGAGCGCGTACCAGGTCGACGTGGTCGTGCCGTTGGCGAGCGTGGTGTCCTCGAACCAGGGGATGTCATTGACCTGCGAAAGCTGCGCGCCCGCAGCGTAGTGCTCCGGTTCCGCTACGCCGCACCGCACGACGATCGGTTCCTTGCCCTCGGCAATCCAGGCCACCGTGTGTTCGGTTGCTGGCTCCACCCGGCGGTAGCCGGTGGCGATGTCCTGCGGCGCGGCGTCGATAAGCGCGCTGCACGCCGCGGCATCTTCCGGATTTGCCGCGGGCTGGAGCTGCGACAGGGGTGCTTCGCCCACCGGCTGCTCGCCGGCCGGCAGCGCAGCCAAGTCCAGGCCCTCGAGGGGAGTGTCGGCCTTGCCCAGGGAAGCCTCGTCCGCGGTCACGGCGACGGCCGGCTCGCGATCCACGCTGAACCAGGTAGCGAGCGTGGACCCTGGGGTCGCATCGTCGACGCGCAGCCAACGCGCGCCCGCGGCCTCGAAGACGAGGGGCTCGGAGTACGCCGTGTACTGCGCGGGCATGTGCACCCCGCAGCGCAGGGTGATGCGTTCGGTGGAGGAGGACTGCCAGGCGGCCGCGCCCGCAGGTGCCGGATCCGCGAGCTCGGCGCGCCGGTGGCCGTTGAGTTTTTCCGGCAGGGAAGCGACGAGCGCGGCGCACTCGGGCGAGTCCGCTGCGGGCGAGTCGAGCTGCGACATCGCGACCGGCTGCTGCGCCGCCTGCTTCACGAAGTAGCGCGCGCCACCGAGGACTACCGCGACGAACGCCAGCGCGAGCCCAAGGCTCACAATTACTGTGGTTCGGTTAATCTGTGAATCGTTCGCCGCGGAATCAGTCATGGCGTCACAGTCTATCGAAAGGTGCGTGCCCCTCGTGATCACTACCGGGTTCCCCACCGTGGGTCCCACGCTCGCCGAGGTGGGAGAGCGCGCCGTCATCGACGCCATCGTGGCGGCCTCGCCCTCGCCAATCAACGGCGACGACGCCGCGGTGCTTACCCCGTCAACCCCCAATTCGCGCGTGGTCGCCGCCACCGACATGCTTGTCGAAGGCCGCCACTTCCGCGCCGACGTCACCACCCCGGAAAGCGTCGGGCGCAAGGCAGTGATACAGAACTTCGCCGACATCGAGGCGATGGGGGCGCGCCCAATCGCCGCGCTGCTGGCCATCGCCGCCCCGCCGACGACCCCGCTGTCGGTCGTCGAAGGCCTCGCGCGCGGCGTCGGCGCGGCGACCGAGGCATACTCCACCGAGCTCGTCGGCGGTGACGTTACGCAGTCGCGGCAGCTGGTCATCTCTGTGGCCGCGATCGGTTCGCTCGGCGGCAACCGGGAGCCGCTGACCATGGCCGCGGCCCGCCCGGGGCAGCGGGTGGTGGCGCACGGCACCATCGGCTATTCGGCCGCGGGCTTCGCGCTTCTCGACGCCCGCGTGGACATCCCCGAAGCCCTCGAACCACTCGTCCGCGCCCACCAGGTCCCGCAACTGACCCCGGGCCGCGGTGTGGTCGCGCGCGCAGCAGGGGCGACGGCGATGACGGACAACTCGGACGGGCTCATCCGCGACCTCACCCGGCTCGCGGAGCGCTCCGGGGTGGGCTTGGACCTCTCCGCGCTGGCGATCGCGCCCGATGATCTACTCAGACAGGCCGGGAAGCTGCTCGGTGTCGACCCGTGGCAGTGGGTGCTCACTGGGGGAGAGGACCACACGCTGCTGGGCACGTGCGACGGCTCAGCACCGGTGGGGTTCCGCTCCATCGGCACCGTTACCCGCGCCCCCGGCGTGCGCATCGACGGCGAAGCGCCGGCCTACACCGAAGGATGGGAGAGTTTCGGATGAACCTACCGGTACACGAAAGCTGGCAGGAACCGCTGCGCGGCGTGGAGGAGCAGATCCACGCCATGGGGGATTTCCTGCGCAGCGAGCAGGCCTACCTGCCGCGCGGCAACGATATCCTGCGCGCTTTCGCCGACCCCTTTGACCAGGTGCGCGTGCTGATCGTCGGCCAGGACCCGTATCCCACGCCCGGCCACCCCATGGGCTTGGCCTTTTCCACCCAACCCGGGGTGAAGCCACCGCGCAGCCTGGTCAATATCTATAAGGAGCTCCACGACGACCTCGGAATACCCCCGCGCGCGGACGGCGACCTCTCGTCCTGGTCGCGCCAGGGCATCTTGCTGCTCAACCGCGTGTTGACCGTGCGGCCGGGCGCACCCGCCTCGCATCGCGGGAAGGGCTGGGAGCAGGTCACCGAGGCCGCGATCACCGCCCTTGCGCAGCGCGAGACGCCACTCGTCGCCATTCTGTGGGGCCGCGACGCCCAAAGCGCGGCCCGCTTCCTTGGAGACACCCCACGAATCGAATCGCCGCACCCCTCGCCGCTGTCCGCCAGCCGTGGCTTCTTCGGCTCGCGGCCCTTTTCGCGCGCAAACCAGGCCTTGGTCGACCAAGGTGGGCAGCCGGTGGACTGGGGCCTGTAAGATATCCGCTCATGGTGACTCCTCCCCGCTTCGACGGTGCCCGCCTGCGTGCCTGGGCGCAGCGCGCTGCAGCTGAACTCGATCGTCGGCGGGTGGAGATTAACGAGCTCAACGTCTTTCCCGTCCCGGACGCGGACACCGGCTCGAACATGGCGCACACGATGGCCGCCGCCGTCGCCGCCACCGAGGCACTTCCCGCAGACGCGAGCGCCTCGCAAGTCGCCGAAGCGCTCGCGCAGGGCGCGGTGCACGGGGCGCGCGGGAATTCCGGGGTGGTCCTCTCTCAGGTGTTGCGCGGGCTCGCGCAGTCCATGGTGGAGGAAACCGCCGGCGGGGTCGTGGTCGCCGAGGCGCTCGCCGCGGCAGTGCGCTTCGCTGACCGCGCGATTGCAGAGCCCGTCGAGGGTACCGTGATCACGGTGCTGCGCGCCGCTGCGGTTGCCGCCCAGGAAGCGGTGGCAGAGGCGGGCGGTGCGCCGTCGATAAGCAAGGTGGCGGCTGCGGCGACGGAGGCAGCGCGCATCGCGCTGGCGAATACCCCCTCCCAGCTCGCCGCGCTGCGCGAGGCCGGGGTGGTCGATGCCGGCGGCACTGGCCTGGTGATTTTGCTCGAAGCGCTTGTCGACGAAAGCGCGCAGACAACCACGGGAACGGCCGCAGCGGCGACGGGGGTCCTGCTCGAGCTGCACGACACGGACACGGCCGCGGCAGCGACACATTCGCAGCACGGAGTACCGGGGAACCTGGAGGTGATGTACTTCTTCCGCGGGGACCTCGACGCGCTGGAGACCACGCTGCGCGAGCTCGGCGACAGCCTCGTGATCGCGCGCGCAGGCGACACCGAGGGCACCGTGCACATCCACTCCACGCGCGCCGGCGCCGTCATCGAGGCCGCCTACGCCGCAGGCGAGGTCAGCGACCTGCGGCTAGAAGTCCTGCCCGCAGAACCCGTCACTGACGCCCCCGGGCGCACGATTATCGCCGTCACACCTCCCGGCTCGTTGACCGAGCTCTACACGCAGGCCGGCGCGATTACCGTCGCCCCGGACGAGGATGTGGTGGCCGACGTGCTCGCAGCGATTCGCCGCTCCGGCGCGCAGGAGATCATCTTGCTGCCCAACGGTTTGCTGGACAGCCGCAACCTGGTCGCGGTGGAGAAGGCAGCGCGCGCCTTCGAGCAATCCATCACGCTTTTGCCGACCGTCCGCCTGGTCTCCGGCATCGCAGCGCTGACCGTGCACGATGCGGCACAGCCGCTGGCCACGGCCGCGTTTACCATGTCGGAGGCGGCCGGCGAGATGCGCACCGCCGTGGCGCACCGTGCGGAGAAAGCCGGGCTGATCCAGGGCGGGCCCGTGGGCAAGGGCGACATCATCGTCAGCGCGCATGGAGAAACTGTACTTATTGCCGACACCGCCGCAGAGGCGTTGAGCGGTGCCTGTGCACGCCTGCTCGAGCACGGGGGTGAGCAGGTCACCGTGCTTTACGACCCACTCGCCATCGACGCGTCGCAGCTGGCTGGCCTTGAGGAGACACTCGGCGTGGACGTGATGATCTATCCCGCCGATGGCCTCGGTGCGGTGGCGGAGATCGGGGTAGAGTAGCGGCCATGCTTGGGTTTGAAGATACGCGCCCGCTGAACCTGGTTATCCCCTTAAAACAGGCTCGGGCGCTGTCCAAACACCTCGGCATCGACACGTGCGGCCAGCTTTTGCAGCACTACCCGCGCCGCTACCTGCAATACGGCAAGGGCACCGACCTGCGCGAGATGGAAGAAGGCACCACCGCCACCGTCATCGGCTGGGTGGAAAACGCCACGCCGATCTCGAACAAGAAGAACCCGCGCCGCCCGATCTACCGCATCGAAGTCGACGACGGCTACCAGCGCGTCGCCGCCACCTTCTTCGGCTCGACGTATGCGCAGCGCGTGCTCAAACCAGGTCGCCGCGTCATGCTCAACGGCAAGCTCAGCTTCTTTCGCGACTCCCCGCAGCTACAGCACCCGGACTTCGTGCTTCTTGACGGGCCCACCCAGGCCACCGGCTCCCTCAAACAACTCATGCATTTCGGCCAGCTCGAGGACATCCTCGCCGGGCGCGAATGGCTCCCGCTCTACCCGGCGAAGAAGGGCGTGAGTACGTGGACCATCATGGGCGCAGTGCACGCGGTGCTGCGCGACTTGCCGCCGATTGAGGAGCCGCTCGGGTTCACACCCATCGGAATGCTGCCGCTCAACGCAGCGGTCCGCCAGATCCACGAGCCCGGCCCGGACGGCCCCGCCCGCGCGCTGGAGCGCCTGAAGTACGACGAGGCGCTTTCTGTCGCACTCGCGATGGGCGTGCGACGCGCAGACGTCGCACACCGGCGCGCACCGGCCTTGCCCCGCGTGCCCGGCCGCGACCAGGAGACGCTGCTGGAGCGCCTGCCCTTCGAGCTCACGCACGGTCAGTCGCAGGTGTTTCACGAGATCTCCGCAGACATGTCCGCGGTCAAACCCATGAGCCGCCTACTGCAGGGCGAGGTCGGCTCCGGCAAGACCGTCATCGCCGCCCTTGCGATGTTGCAGGCCGTGGACAACGGGGCGCAGGCGGCGCTGCTTGCCCCGACAGAGGTGCTCGCGCTCCAGCACGCCCGCTCGTTGACCGAGCTGATGATGCGTGCCGGCCTGCCCACACGCGTCGTCGCGCTGACGGGTTCCATGCCGGCCGCCCAAAAGCAGGAGGCGCTTTTGCACATCGTGTCGGGCGAGGCCGACATCGTGGTGGGCACCCACGCTCTGATCCAGGATTCGGTGGAGTTTTTCCGCCTGGGTGCAGTTGTCGTCGATGAGCAGCACCGCTTCGGCGTGGAGCAGCGCGATCAACTGCGCGCGAAGGCGGGGGAGACCACCCCGCACCTGTTGGTCATGACCGCGACCCCGATCCCGCGCACCATCGCGATCACGGTCTTCGGGGACCTAAGCGTTTCCACGCTCAAGGAGCTGCCAGGCGGGCGCAAGCCGATCCGCTCATCGGTAGTCCCAGAATTTAAGCCAGCCTGGGTGGCCCGCGCCTGGGAGAAGATACGCGAGGAAATCGCGCAGGGCCGCCAGGCCTACGTGGTGTGCCCGCGGATTGAGGGCGAGGGCGGCGTGGAGGAGGTCGCCGCCTACCTCTCCGCCGAGGAGTTTCCTGACAGCGAGGTCGCCGTGCTCCACGGCCGGATGAAAGGCGAGGAAAAAGACGCGGTGATGGCCGATTTCGCCGCAGGCGCGATCGACGTCCTGGTCTCCACCACGGTCATCGAGGTCGGCGTCGACGTGCCTAATGCGAGCGTGATGATGGTACGCGAGGCCGAACACTTCGGTGTGTCCCAGCTCCACCAGCTGCGCGGGCGCGTCGGGCGCGGCGGCTACGAGTCGTGGTGTCTGTTCCACACGCTGGCGGAGCAGTCATCCCCGTCATTTACCCGCGTGCAGCAGGTCGCGGCGACCACGGACGGTTTCGCGCTCGCCGAGTTGGACCTGCTCAACCGGCGCGAGGGCGACGTGCTCGGCACCGACCAGTCGGGCCTGCACCGCACGTTGCGCCTGATCAACCTGGTCGACGATCTCGAGCTCGTCGAGCGCGCCTACCGCGACGCCGGCAGCATTGTCGCCGACAACATCGAGTTCGCCCGCCGCGCCACCGCCAACTTCGTCGCCGAGGATTTCGAGTACCTGGATAAGAGCTAGGCCGGGAGCGCGCGTTAGAGTGTGTGGCATGAACCGCATCATTTCCGGCGAAGCCCGCGGCCGAAAAATCAAGGTCCCGCCCGAAGGCACCCGCCCGACGTCCGACCGTGCCCGCGAAGGCCTCTTTTCCTCCCTGCAGGTGCGTTTCGGTTTTGCGGGGGCGAACGTGTTGGATCTGTTCGCCGGCTCGGGCGCACTCGGACTGGAGGCGGCCTCGCGCGGCGCGCAGCAGGTAGTCCTCGTGGAGAACGATCCGCGCGCTGTCGCCGTCATCGAGCACAACGCGAAGGTGGTTGGCCACCCGGACGTGCGCGTCGAGCCGGTCAAGGCGTCGACCTACGTCGCCCGCGCGCCGCGGAACCACTTCCACATGGTGCTCGCCGACCCGCCCTACGAACTCGCCGATGAGGCGGTGGCCGAAATGGTGTCCGCGCTTGAGCCCCTGCTTGTCGACGGCGCCGTGGTCGTCGTCGAGCGCCACCGCGAAAGCCCCGAGACCGCCTGGCCCGAGTCGTTTACCCCGACGGGTCAGAAGCTGAAGAAGCGCACCTACGGCATTGCGCGCATGGACATGGCCGTCTATTCAACCAGCACAGAAAAGGAAAACGCATGACGATCGCAGTCTGCCCCGGCTCCTTCGACCCGATCACCAACGGGCACTTAGACATTGTGCGCCGCGCCTCCCGCAGCTTCGACGAGGTCGTCGTCCTCGTTACCGGCAACCCGGCGAAGCCCTCGGGGCTGTTTAGCGTCGACGAGCGCATGGAGCTCATTCGCGAGGTCACTGCCGACCTCGCCGGCGTGCGCGTGGATTCTTGGGCGGGCCTGTTGGTGGACTACACCAACGAGCACCACGTCACAGCACTGGTCAAGGGTTTGCGCTCCTCCCTCGACTACGACTACGAGCTGCCGATGGCGCAGATGAACCGGCGGCTTTCCGGCATCGACACCTACTTCCTCATGACCGACGAGAAGTACGGCTACGTCTCCTCCTCACTGTGCAAGGAGGTGGCGAAGTACGGCGGCGACGTCACCGGGCTGGTGCCGCCTGCCGTGCGCGCGGCGATGGAGGCGAAGTTTCGTTGATCTGGCTCGCGATCGGCGTCGCGCTCGTCGTGGCCGCCGGCGCCATTTCGCAGCGCGTCTCCGGCATGGGCCTCGGGCTGATTTCCGCGCCTGCGCTCTCGCTCATGTTGGGCCCTGTCGTGGGCATCATCTTGATCAACGTGCTGGCCACCTTCAACGCGGTGGCCAACACGTGGTCCATGCGCGCTGATATCGACTGGAAGAAGTGGGCCCCGATCGCCGCCGGACTCATCTTCGGAGCGGTGCCGGGGGCCTTTGTCATCCGCGCAGTCTCACCCTCGGTCCTGCTGGTCGTGGTGGGGGTGCTGCTGATTCTGGCGCTAAGCGTCGTCACGATCGGCAAGCGCTACGTGCCCCGGGTCGAGGGTGTGCTGCCCGCAGCCCTGTCCGGCATGGTCGGCGGGTTTATGAACACGCTCGCTGGCGTAGCGGGGCCCGCGATCACCGTCTATTCCCAGGCTGCGCGGTGGCCGCAGCGCACCTATGCGGCCACCCTCCAACCCATCTTCTTGTGCTCCGGGGCGATCTCTTTCCTGATCAAGGAGGTCACCGGGGCGGCAAACCTCGCTTCCATCCCAGTCGCGTTCTGGGTGGCCGCCGCAATCGGGCTAGTCGTCGGTCAGGTCGTTGGCACGAGGCTCGCCCCGCGTGTGCCCGCCGCCAAGGCACACAAGGTTGCCCTCGGTTTGGCCTTCTTCGGGGGCTTCACAGCGCTGCTGCGCGGGCTGATTGCTTAAAAGAGGGTAGACAAAAACGCCTTCGTGCGTTCTTCCTGCGGGTTGTCTAGCACCTCGGCGGGCGTGCCGTACTCGATGATTTGGCCGTTCGCCATGAAAGCCACGTGGTCGGCAACCTCGTGCGCAAACGCCATCTCGTGGGTGACCACCATCATGGTCATACCGCCGGCCGCCAGGTCCTTCATCACGCGAAGCACCTCGCCGACGAGTTCAGGGTCGAGGGCGGAGGTTGGCTCGTCGAAAAGCATGAGCTTCGGGTCCATTGCCACGGCGCGCGCGATTGCGACGCGCTGCTGCTGGCCGCCCGAGAGCTGGATCGGGAATGCCTCGGCTTTCGACGCAAGCCCGACCATCTCGAGCAACTCCATCGCGCGGGCCTTCGCCTTTGCGGGGTTCTCGCCCTTGACATGGACCGGAGCCTCGATGATGTTTTCCAGCACGGTGCGGTGGCCGAAGAGGTTGAAGTTCTGGAAGACCATGCCGATGTCGCGGCGCTGCTTCGCCGCGTCCTTCTCGCTCATCTCGTAGAGCACACCGCCGCGCTCGCGATAGCCGATGAGGTCGCCGTCGACGTAGAGCCGACCGGCGTTGACCTTCTCCAGGTGATTCACGCAGCGCAAGAATGTGGACTTGCCGGAACCAGAGGGCCCGATCAGGCAGGTCACGCTACCCGGCATGACTTCGAGGTTGATGCCCTTTAGCACATCGAGCTGCCCGAAAGACTTCCACACGTCCACCGCTTGAATCATCGGCGTAGTTTGTACCGTCATGGCTTAACGACCTTTCTTCTCAGGAGCGTTGATGACTTCCACATTCGACGGGATCGTGCCTTCCGCGTCCGCGAGGCTCGCCAGCTGACGGGCGGTGAGCTGACGCGTCGCGCCGCGCTCAAAGTAGCGCTCCAGGTAGTGCTGGCCGACCATGAGCAGCGAGGTGATCACTAAGTACCAAGTCGCCGCGACCAGCAGCATCGGTACCGGCTGGAACAGGGCCGCAGCGATATCCATCGACCGGCCGTAGAGCTCGAGCGAGTAAGGGACTGCAACGACAAGCGAAGAGGTCTTGAGCAGCGAAATGAACTCGTTGCCAGTCGGCGGGATGATGATGCGCATGGCCTGCGGGAGCACCGTGCGCGACATGGTTTGGCGCCAGCTCATACCGAGCGCCTTCGACGCCTCAATTTGTCCCTCCGGCACCGAGGAGACGCCGGAGCGGACGATCTCGGCCATGTAGGCGGCCTCGTTCAAGCCGAGGCCGACTACAGCCAAGGCGAAAGCGGAGGATGTAAACGGCTCGAGCGAGATCTGTGTGAACCCGAGGTTGATCGAGTCATAGATTGCGCCGATCAGCCCCCAGAACATGAGCTGCACGTAGATTGGGGTGCCGCGGAAAATCCACAGAAAGACCCACGACACCGCGTTGAACACCGGATTCGGGCTCATACGCATCACCGCCAGCAGCACGCCGCCGACGACGCCGATGAGCATGCCCAGCAGCGTAATCGCGAGCGTATGCAGGCCAGCAATAGCGATGCGGGTGTCAAAGAGGTACTGGAAGTAGGTGTCCCAGCCGTAGGCCTCGTTGCGGGCTGCACCGATGACAAACCACGCCACAAGCAGCAGCAGGATCGTGGCGAGCACCCACCGGCCCGGGTGGCGCAGCGGCTTCGCCTCAATGCGTTCCGGCTGGGAGCGCCGGTTGTCTACCTTGTTACTCATTGTGTGTTCTACCCCAGCTCTTCTAGTGGTTGTTCGTTCAGCATCCCTTGCTCCAACAGCCCCGTATCGACGTTCCACTGCGCCAGAATGCGCGCGTAGTCTCCGGTGTCAATGAGGTGCTGCATGGCCTGCGCCATCGCGGGGCCCAGCGCCGAGTCTTTGGGCACAGCAAAGCCGTAGGGCGCCGCGTCAAACATGTCGCCGACGAGCTCGAGTTTGCCGTCGGAGCGCTCGACCGCCCACGCGGTGACGGGGGAGTCCGCGCTGTACGCGTCGGCGCGGCCGACAAGGGCGGCAAGCGCGGCGTTATCTGCTGTGTCGAAGGACAACACGGTGATTGGGTCCTCGCCTGCTTCCACGCAGGCTTCTGACTTGGGGCGCACGTCGTCGGTCTCGGACACGGTCGTGCGCTGGACGGAGACAGTTAGCCCGCAAGGGTGCGCGGGATCAACGCCGGCACCGGGCTGTTGCGCCCACTGGATGCCCGCGTAGAGGAAGTTGACGAAGTCGAAGGACTCGCGGCGCTCCGGGTTATCAGTGAACCCGGACATGCCGGCGTCGAGGCTGCCCGACTGCACCGCAGGCAGGATCATGGCGAAGTCCATGTCCTGCGGGTCGAAGTCGAGGCCCATCACCGCGGCGACAGCGCGGCCGAGGTCCATTTCCAGGCCAACCAGCGCGCCTGCAGAGTCCTTGAACTCAAACGGTGCAAAAGGTGGGTTGGCGCCGATGGAAAGCGTGCCGTCGGCAGCGACCTCTTCCGGTACGAGCGCCGCGATTTCCGGCACTTCGTCGGGAACGATCGGCTCCCAGCCCTCGGGGTTGCCGCCTTCGGCGTTGGTCACGCAGCCGCCGAGCAGTGTCGCCGCGGCGAGGCAGGTGGCGAAAACGCCGGCGCTGCGCGTGTGGGGTGTAGCGTGCATGGGACTTCCAAAAACGTTGAAATATACTAACCACTGTATATTAATCGTTTTCCTGTCTGCTGGGAAGTCGCCACGTGCAGGTGCTTTTACTGCTGTGCCATGCGGATGCCGCGCATAATCAGCTCAATGGTCTGGCCGATGACCAGCAGCCCAATCAGCGTGGGAATGAGCGCGGAAGCCGCCTGGCTCGAACCCGCGGAGCTTTGTGCAAAGTCGCCGGTGAAGAAGCCGGAGGACATCTTCGCGGAGCCCTGCGCTTCCTGCTTCCACAGTTCTACCGGGTTGGCGGTGTCAGGCACGGAGGAATTCTCGGCCCACGCCTGCACGAATTCCTTCCCCTCGCCTTCCTCCATGTCTTTGGTCCAGTCCAGGAACATGTCGGAGCTGGAGACCTTCTTTACCGGGTTCTTCTCCGGGTCGAGGTGCATGGGGTCGTTCTCCGCGTCGTAATCCAGCGACCCAAGGGCATCGCTTTCCGACGCCCCCTCTTCCGCGCCAGCAAACGGCGCAGATGGGACAACGGACAGTACAAGGGTCGCGGCAACGATGCCGGCAAGAGTGGTCTGACGCATGCGGACATCCTAACCGGAAGGCTGGCCCGTTGTCTCACCGATAGGTGCCCAACCCCTATTAGACGCAGCTTTTGGCTCGTTGGTTCCGTTTCGGGCCGAGAATGGGTTCATTCTCACAATTGCTTGTTTGCGCAGGTAAGCGTGGTTTATTCTCGGGTGCATGACAGATTTGGATGCACTCGCCATGTTCGACCGTTGCGGTTTCGACTTCGTTCACGCTGCGGCCGGATACACGCCTGCGCAGCTGCAGGCACACGGCATCCAAAAAGACCGCGCAAAACAACTACACGCCACCGCTTCCGTATTGTGCGGTGCGACCTCGCACACGAAATACCAAGCGCGCGCCCAAGAAGGCGCGCGCGAGCAGGGCCACCGGTTGGAGACGTTGGCCTATATCGTGAGGTCTTCCCGCGTACTGCGCGATGCCACCGCGCGCTGGCGCTACATCGAGCAGTTGTGCAACACGGCAGGGGATCTGGTGCGCATCCGCCATGTCGCCGCCGAGCTGAAAACCTCGTTGCAGGCACCGGCCCCGCGCGCCCCGAAGGCGGGCGTGACACACCACGGCGACGGGCTGGCCACCCTGCGGCTGACTGGGCCGGCAGCAGATGTGCAAGGCGTGTATGACGCGGCGAAGCACGATGTGACCGGGTGGCTCGGTGGTGGCTGCCCGAAAGCAGACTATGTGGTGCGGGTGACCGCGAACCTGGATCTGGGTGACTATGTGCGCATCATGGCCGGCGAGGGCGATGATGTGCGTGTCCACTTCGACAATGGGGTGATTGTCTCCGGTGAGGAGTTTGTGCGCATGCAGCTCGAAGAGTTGGGCTCGATCATCCTGGTTGGGGTGATGGATGGCCCGGTCAACGCGTATCACGCACGGTTTGCCCACCCGAAGCACCGAGAAGTCATGCTTGCCGATTCCACCACCTGCACGTGGAAGGGCTGCACACAGCCGGCCTCTGTGTGCGATGCGCACCACATGGTCGAGCACCAACACGGTGGGCACACCGCCCCGGAGAACCTGGGGTGGTTGTGTAAGTACCACAACTCCCAGGCCGCCCGCGGTACCCGCGGGCACACCGAGCGGCGCGACGGGCAGATCGTGTACGTCTCACCCTACGGGAACGTCACCGCCACCGGCGCCGACCACAAAGCCCGCGCCGAACACCGCAAACCACCCGACTAAAACCCCACGCAAAAACCCGCGCGCCAGTGAACCCGGCGCGCGCACAGGCATGCGCTAAACAATACGGCCGAGGTTTCGTTTGCCACCGAAGAGAATCATTAGCGAGACACACAGGCTGGCTGCCCCAAACCAGTAGGGCATACCAGCGCCAAAGGAGGCCGCGAGGGGTCCCGACACGGCCGGCGCAATCGCTCCACCAAGAAAGCGCAGGCCGGAGTAAGTGGAGGAGGCGACGTTGCGTGGAAGGTGGGTGGCTTCCATGACGGCCTCGGTAAGCACGGTGTTAAACACGTCGATGAACAGGCCCGCGAGGATTACCAGTACGATCCGGCCGCGAGGTGCTCCGCAGCGAAGCCTAGCCCGGCGAGCAGAACGCCGAAGCCACTCAGAATGATGATCAGCACTGGGAAGAGACCAAAGCCCTGCACGAGGCGGGGCGCCAAGAAAACGGAAGAGAGCGCGAGCGTGAGCCCCCAGCCGAAGAAGACGAACCCCAGCTCGATCGCGCCGAAGTCTCTCCCTGCCGCCGCTGCTGCCCCGTCGATTGGGTAGGGGGAGTAGGCGAGCAGGGTGAAGAAGCCGAAGTTGTAGAAGAAGGCCATGAGCCCCAGCGTCAGTAGTGCGGGTTCCCTGAGTGCCGTCAATCCCGCGGTGAAGCCGACCGACTCAGGCGTATGCGAGCGCGAGTGGAGCAACGTGGCGATAGCGAGAAAACCGATCGCCATGAGGGCGGCGGTGCCGTAGAAGGGCGCTCGCCAGGAGATTTCGCCAAGCAGGCCGCCGGCGAGCGGGCCGACTGCGAGGCCGACGCCCATAGCGGCTTCGTACAGGATGATGGCCTGCCCCGCGCTGCCGGCTGCCGCGCCGACGATAGCGGCGAGCGCGGTGGAGATGAACAGCGCGTTGCCCAGGCCCCAGCCCGCGCGGAAGCCGATGATCGCGTCCACCGAACCAGCAGCGCCGGAAAGAAAGGAGAAGAGCACAATGAGCGCGAGCCCGATCAAGAGTGTGACCTTGACCCCGATGCGGGAGGAGATGAACGCGCTGAAGAACATCGCGAGCGCGGTAATCAGTAGATAGCTGGTAAACAGCAGCATCGTCTGGGTTGGCGACGCGTGCAGCTCCCGGCTAATCGCCGGCAGGATCGGGTCGACGAGCTCGATTCCCATGAACGAGACGGTGCAGGCAAAGGCGAGCGCCCAGACGGCGACGGGTTGCCTGAATATGGAGTTTGGTTCGTTGTTGTGCAAGAGTGTGGCCGCTTTCGGGGGTCGTTAGCGGTTCTGGGCAAGTTCCTCGGTGATGTGCTGGAGAAGTTCGGAGGCGCGCTTCAATACGGCGATGTCGTCGTCGTCAAGCGTGTCGAGCACGGGCACGATCTGCGCGGCAGAGTCGGCGCGGTACTTTTGGAGGATGTCGCGGCCCTTGTCGGTGATCATGAGGTCGGTGGCGCGCGCGTCTTCGGGGGAGGGGTGGCGGGTGATGAGGTTGTCGTCGACAAGCTTTTTTATTGCCTGGCTCATCGACGGCTGCGTGATGCCTTCTAGGCGGGCGAGTTCGCCGACGCGCAGGCCTGGCTCGCGGTTGATCGCGGCCATCGCACGCAGCGAGACGTAGGAGAGCTGGACCGGGGTGGCCTGGTATGCGGTGCGCGCGAAGCGGCTGCTGGCCCAGACGAGGTCGTTGGCGAGTTGTGTTTTGGGGTCGTTATCCATAGGGGGTATATATATACAGGCTATGGATAACGCAAGCGCGAAAAAGCCCCGCTGTGAAACGGGGCTAGAGCGTGCCCCAGGTGAGACTCGAACTCACACTGGACGGGTTTTGAATCCGTTGCCTCTGCCAATTGGGCTACTGGGGCTCGCGGGAAAGTGTAGCCCATGGGCGGCGCGATCCGGAAATTGCGTGCCGCGGGCGGCGGCTAGACTGGTGCACCGTGACTGATCAAAAACGCCTTCTGCTCATCGACGGACACTCCATGGCCTTCCGAGCCTTCTACGCGCTGCCGGCGGAGAACTTCTCCACCACGGGCGGCCAGCATACGAATGCGGTCTACGGCTTCCTTTCCATGTTTGCCAACATCCTCGCCGACGAGGCGCCAACGCACGTCGCGGTGGCTTTCGATGTGGGGCGCAAGACCTTCCGCACGGAGCGCTTCCCGGAGTACAAGGCGCAGCGCGAGTCCGCGCCGCCGGAGTTTAAGGGCCAGGTGCCGATTATCGAGGACGTACTCCACAGCCTCGGCATCGTCACACTGTCGAAGGAAAATTTCGAGGCTGACGATATCGTCGCCACACTGGTCACGCAGGCACGCGGCGACTTCGAGATCGTCATCGTCACCGGTGACCGCGACTACCTGCAGCTTGTCGACGCCACCACCACCGTCCTCTACCCAACCCGCGGCGTGTCCACGCTCACCCGATTTACGCCGGAGGAAGTCGAGCGCAAGTACGGGCTCACCCCCGTGCAGTACCCGGACTACGCGGCGCTGCGCGGCGACCCTTCGGACAACCTGCCGAGCGTGCCGAAGGTGGGGGAGAAGACCGCGACGAAGTGGATCGTCAAATACGGTTCGCTGGCGGAGCTAATCGCGCACGCCGACGAGATCAAGGGCGTGGCGGGCAACAACTTCCGCGAGCGCATCGAGCAGGTGCAGCTCAACCGCGAACTCACCCAAATGGTCACTGACGTCGAGCTGCCCGTCGGCCCGGAAGACCTGGAGCTCAAGACTGCCGACGTGAGCGAGGTGTCCAAGGCCTTCGACGACCTGCAGTTCGGGGCCAACCTGCGCGAGCGCGTACTCGCCGCTGTGCCCACCGACGGCGAGGACGCGAGTGCGCAGCCGCCAGTGGAGCTGCCGGAGGTGGAGGTGGCCGACGAGCCGCTCGACACTTGGCTCAAGGCGCGCCGCGGCGAGGGGCTTGCCCTCTACCTGTCCGGTACGGCGGTACCGGCGGGTGGTGACGTGACGGGTCTGGGGATCGTCGATAAGCAGCGGCACGGTATCCAGCGCGACACCGCGGACCTTTCCCCGGCCGAGGACGCGGCGCTCAAGGAATGGCTGGAATCGACGGACCCGAAATACTGTCACGATGCGAAGGCGGCCTACCACATGCTGCGCGGGCGCGAGATCACGCTGCGCGGCATCGCGCACGACACGGCGATCGCCGCCTACCTTTTGCGACCCGGGCAGCGCACCTACGGGCTGGAGGACGTCTACCAGCGCCACCTGCAGCGCCAGCTCACCATCGGCGGCGACCAGTTAAGCCTGCTCGGCGACACCTCGCTTCTCGACGCCGCCGCTGCCGTCCTCGAGCTCGCCGAAGCGCTCACCGCGCAGCTGCGCGAGATCGACGAGTACGAACTCTACGCCGACCTCGAGCTACCACTGGTGACGATCCTGGCCGAGATGGAACACACCGGTATCGCCGTCGACCGCGACGTGCTTGAGGCACAGCGCAAGGACTTTGCTGACAAGGTCGCGCAGGTTGAAGAGAAGGCCCGCGCGCTCGTCGACGAGCCCGACCTGAACCTGTCCAGCCCGAAGCAGCTGTCTGTCGTGCTCTTTGACAAGCTTGCGCTGCCAAAGACGAAGAAGACGAAGACCGGGTATTCGACGGCCGCGGCCGAGATCGAATCGCTGGCCGAGAAGCATCCCCACGAGTTCCTGGACTACCTGCTGCTGCACCGCGAGTACCAGAAGATGAAGTCCACCATCGAGGGGCTCATTAAGGCGATCCACGAAGACGGGCGGATCCACACCACTTTCAATCAGACCGTCGCCTCGACCGGTCGCTTGAGCTCTGCGGACCCGAACCTGCAGAACATCCCGGTGCGCACCGACGCCGGGCGCGAAATCCGCTCGGCGTTTACGGTGGGGAAGGGCTACGAGTGTCTGTTGACGGCGGACTACTCGCAAATCGAAATGCGCGTGATGGCGCACCTCTCCCGCGACGAAGGGCTGATCGAGGCCTACAAAGCGGGGGAGGACCTGCACAACTTCGTCGGGTCCCGCGTCTTCGACGTGCCGATCGATGACGTCACTCCGGAACTGCGCCGCCGCGTCAAGGCGATGAGCTACGGCCTGGTCTACGGGCTTTCCGCCTACGGGCTGTCGAACCAGCTCGGTATTTCGGCGGGCGAGGCGAAGCAGATCATGGAAAGCTACTTCGAGCGCTTCGGTGGAGTGAAACGCTACCTGGACGAGGTAGTCGAGCAGGCGCGCCGCGACGGCTACACGTCCACTGTGTTCGGCCGGCGCCGCTACCTGCCGGAGCTCAACAGCGATAATCGGGTGGCGCGCGAGAACGCCGAGCGAGCCGCACTGAACGCGCCGATCCAGGGCACTGCGGCCGACATTATTAAGGTGGCCATGGTGCGCGTCGACCGCGCGCTGGAAAGCTACGACTCGCGGGTGCTGCTCCAGGTCCACGATGAGCTGGTGGTGGAAGTCGCCGAGGGCGAGCTCGACGCGGTGCGCGCTATTGTCGAGCGGGAGATGGACGAGGCGATCACGCTGCGCGTCCCGCTCGAGGTGTCCGCAGGCACTGGCACGAACTGGAACGAAGCGGCCCACTAGCGCGCAATCTCTGGCCGTCGGAGGGCGCGGGGCATTGCTTATGCACCCGGCCCCGCGCCCCCTCCGATACAACGGGGGAGGGCCGTGTGCCCGTCCCCCGCCCGTAGCTCTTCCTAGTGTGGAAGAACTACGCCCCCCGCCCCCTTGGTGAGGTATCCCCCAATACCTCGGTGATCTTCCCTTTTCTTTTATTACCCCCCCGGTGGGAAGAGGTTCTCGGCGTGGCGTTTGTTCGCCGCTTCGAAAACCAAGGTCGACTTTAACAGTTCGTGAGCATGCTGCCAGCGGACGTTCACCGGAGCTTCAGTCATGAGGCATCTTTTATATTTTTCGGCAGATTTCACGATATGGGATTCCCGTGACCTGCGACACTCTCGCGCGGCCGAAATGGTCGAATTTGAAGTCCGCGTTTAGCACCTATGTTCCCAAACCTTTCACTTACCCCATGCGGGGGCGTGTCGGTTTTTCTCAACCGCGACACAGTGTGCTAAGTGGCGCGGGTGGAGAAAACCGCGGTGCCCGGGAAGAGCGCGCCGCGCGCGGGCGACCACTGCCCCCAGGTGGTGTCGAGGTTGGCTGGCCAGGTGGGCTCGGTGACGTCGAGAAGCGAAAAGCCCGCGCCGCGCAGCGCACGCACCCAATCGCCGAAGGTGCGGTGGTATTCCGCATAGGTGAGCTCGCCGTGGGCGTCGCGCTCCTCGTAGGCGCGGTCGAAGTAGCTGATGGCGGCCGTGAAAACCTCCGGGTCGTCGGGAAAGACCCAGCGCATCGGGTGAGTGACGCTGAGGACGAAGCGGCCGCCGGGGCGCAGCACCCGGTGAATCTCTGCCAGTGCGACATCGAGCTCAGCCACGAAGGGAAGCGCGCCGAACGCGGAGAAGGCGATGTCGAAGGCGTTGTCGCGGTAGGGGATCGCCAACACGTCGGCTTGGCTCAGCGGCAGGCTGGGGTTCGCGCGCGAGAGCATGCCGGCGGAAATGTCAAAGCCGGTGGCAAGGCGCGCACCCTGCTTGCTCAGCCACTCAGTGCAGGCGGCTGAGCCGCAACCGACTTCGAGGATGGAGGAACCGGAGACGTCGCCAAGCAGGCGCGCGTCGGCTTCGTGGAGCATCTCCGGGCACCAATAGAAGCTGGACAGATACGCGGCGTGGTCGGCGTGGTAGCGCGGCGCGTCGGTGTCCCAAAAGCGACGGTTGGCTTGCGAGGCGGTACGGCTTTCGCGCATGGGGCCTTTCGGGGTTGGGGAAGCGGCGGTGACGTGCGTATATGATTTGCCCGCGCAGGTGTCAAGCACTAGTGTGTTTGGGGCGTATCGCAGTATCGGGGCGACACCAGCCGTAATAGGAGGGCTCGGGTCGATCCTCGCGCGAGATCCACCCTGAAGTCAAACACATGTGGGTGCGAGAGATACGCCCCTGTCCAATCACGATCTCCTATTCAATTCGGAGCACATACACTTATGCGCACTACTAACGCACCGCAGGTAGCCATCAACGACATCGGTGGCCCTGAGGAATTTCTCGCTGCAGTCGACGCCACCATCAAGTACTTCAATGATGGCGACATCGTCAGCGGCAAGGTGGTCAAGGTTGACCACGACGAGGTTCTGCTTGACATCGGGTACAAGACCGAAGGTGTCATCCCGACCCGCGAGCTGTCCATCAAGCACGACGTCGACCCGGACGATGTGGTCGAGGTCGGCGACGAGATCGACGCGCTTGTCCTGACCAAGGAGGACAAGGAAGGCCGCCTCATCCTGTCCAAGAAGCGTGCTCAGTACGAGCGTGCTTGGGGCACCATCGAGGAGCTGCAGAACAACGACCAGCCGGTTACCGGTACCGTCATCGAGGTCGTCAAGGGCGGCCTCATCCTGGACATCGGGCTGCGCGGCTTCCTGCCGGCATCCCTGGTCGAGATGCGTCGCGTCCGCGACCTGGAGCCGTACATCGGCCAGGAGCTCGAGGCGAAGATCATCGAGCTGGACAAGCACCGCAACAACGTCGTCCTGTCCCGCCGCGCGTACCTGGAGGAGACCCAGTCCGCGGTTCGCTCCGACTTCCTGCACCAGCTGCAGAAGGGCCAGGTCCGCAAGGGTGTCGTGTCCTCCATCGTCAACTTCGGCGCCTTCGTCGATCTCGGCGGTGTCGACGGCCTGG
>ERZ1673749.526-NODE-526-length-40819-cov-9.989672_pt1 | contig 40819 bp, 37 predicted proteins | sample MGYA00580204_ERZ1673749 | MGnify/ENA primary metagenome ERZ1673749 (study PRJEB41218, sample SAMN15661745) | gut metagenome | host: Homo sapiens | place: Canada: London | collected 2015-08-20/2019-03-30 | study: EMG produced TPA metagenomics assembly of...
AAGTCGCCCGCCCGGGTGGCGGAATTGGCAGACGCGCTGGCTTCAGGTGCCAGTGATCGCAAGATCGTGGGGGTTCAAGTCCCCCCCCGGGCACAAACCGGAAGGCCTCGCGAGAGCGGGGCCTTTTCGCTTGTTGTGGGGGTAAACGGGGGGACCCTTCATTCAGCTCTGAGGCGTGAGGTGTGCTGTGTAATCAGGCCTAAGTGTGTTACATATCACAACGAGAGATGAGGAAAATCAATCTTTCGTCTAATTGAAGTTAGGCAAGGCTCGCCTTACTCTTTACGGAAAATCATTCATCTTCCAAGGAGTAGAACATTGACAGCCATGTTGCCGACAGCTCGCGAGCAGCTCTCCACCTCTCTTAAAAACCAGACCGCAGAGGCCCACACCAGCGCAGAAAACTCTCAATTTATGGCTCACCTCAGTCGCGGCAAGCTAGACCGCAACGCAGTGGCCCAACTAACCGTGCAATACTTCCACATCTATTCAGCCCTTGAGGCCGCTGTGCGCCGGGCTTGCGATCACCCCGCTGTGGCGCTCATCGCAGACAAGCGTCTTGAGCGAGTTGAAGCGATCACGCAGGACCTCACCTCCATGCTGGGTGAGAGCTGGCGCGAGGTGGAACCACTCGCTGCCACCGCCCGCTACGTCGCAGAGTTAGAGGCGATCGGCCCTGACAATGGCCCAGAGGTGGTTGCACACCACTACGTTCGCTACCTTGGCGACATTGCCGGCGGCCAGGTGCTTGCGCGCGTGTTCCGCGAAGCGTACGAGCTACCAGGAGAGGCGCTCCACTTCTACGACTTCTCCGCCATTGGCAAGATTCCCCCATACCGCGCACAGTACAAAGCAGCCCTTGACGCAATGCAGCTTGGCGAAGAGGAGCGTGTGCGCCTTATCAATACCGCGAAGCGCGCGTTCGACCTAAACCAGGCCGTGTTTCAGGACCTCGCCAAAGCGCGTCAGCTAGCGTAGCTGGCGGGTCTGGCAGGGCGATCTACATACGCGATCGCCCCCCAGATGCACCCCGCGGACACTAGCGCCGTCACAATTCCACTTGTAAACGTGTAGTTTGCCGGCACCAAGAACAACGTCAGGGCTGCCAGCAACGTGATGAGAGACCACACCACACCCAGCACTAGTCCGGCGCGCCTACCCGCCCCTTCTTCCGCGTGGCGGCGAGCCGGAAGCGCCGCGAGTCCATACAGAACGGCGACCATAACAATGGCAGCCGGGAATGCCACCCATACATTGCCGGTAGCGCCACCGAATGCGATAACTCCAGTTATGAGCGCCAGCAGGGCCTTTTCCCAGTTTGCAAAGCGTGGCTGATGTCGACCCCCTTCCTCCGGCAAGGATTCATCTTGCACGACCGGAATGAAGTCCGTTGCAGGCTCGTACGTTGTTTCCATCAAGACACCCCTTTGTTAGGTAACGCTTGCCTTAGTTAGCTAAGGTTAGTCTATCCATGATCAGCCTTGAACTAAACCTGCCGAGGTCCTATGAACTTCCGACAAATCTGCGCCGCCGTAGTTGCCTCTAGCTTCTTCACCCTTTCCGCAGTCACGTGCAGTCCCGCCTTTCTGCCTGACCCGCTGGCCCATGCTCAATCCGCTGCTACACACAGAACAGTTACCGCAGGATCAATGAATTGGGGTGTGCGCGAATCATTCCGGAAATACGTCGAAACAGGCGTAGCAAAAGGTTCAATTTCTACTAGCGGCGGTGCGACGAACAGCGGCTCTGGGTTCACCTTCCCACTGGAGTCCTCAGCGATCAGCTCTTCGACTTCCGGGCAGGTCAATTTCTCCGGCGAGGTGCACTTCTACGGACACAACGGCGCTCTTGACATGCTGCTGAGCAACCCCGTCATTGTTGTCAACGGCACGCAGGCGGAGCTGCGCGTAGATTACGCCTCCCGCAAGTACGAGGGGGTGGATAAAACTGGCGCAATCCGCGAAGGTCGCCAGGAAGTGCTGGCTGCCATCGCGCTGAGCCAAGCTCCTGACTTCGCCGCGTCGCAAACCACCATCGCCGGCACGGTGTCGCTGACCTCGAGTGGAGCCGAAATCTTCGGTGGTTTCTACGAGGCTGGTGAGACACTCGACCCAATCAGCATTGAGCTTTCGCTTGACGACGCCAACGGCCCCGCCCCCACCCCCCAACACTCCCTGGGCGCACCCTCCGGCGGGCAGACTGGGACATCCCCCGGGGGTGGGACGGGCGCCACTCGCTCACAAGCGACCTCCGGCCCCGCGAGCCTGCTCGGCGACATCAACGACACGCTCATCGAGGTCAATGGCCTTCTAGTTAACACCGATAACGTCCTCAAAAACGGCGAGTCCCTATACAGCCGAGCTAACCCGGCAGCACAAGCACGGCAGACCCAGCAAGCGCCACAGACAGCTCCGTCACCACAGACTCAGCAGGGATCGCAGGCTCAGCAGGCACCAAAACAACAAGCTTCACAGGCTGGGCAGGCAAGCCAAAGCGGACAGTCTGGGCAAGCTAAGCAAGCACCGCAAACGCAACAAGCAAGACAGGCCGAGTTGGCAGCAGGAGGCGCATGTAGTGCGTCAACGTCAAAGGGTGTTACGAGCGCTGAGGCGACGTGGGGGGTACGGCAGTCGTTCCGTACCTATATCCGTGGCAACATTGCAAAAGGCGCTTGGGAGCTGAAGGGGGTTGGGGACAACGGCACGTCCTTCACCTTCAATGGAAACGCGGGGGCGGTGGATCCTTCGACGCGTTCTGGCACCATCCTGCTCCCCGGCAGCATCCGCTTCACTGGCCACAATGGTGTACTGGACACGCGTTTTTCTAACCTAGAGATCCAGTTCAGTGGCAATACCGGGCAGCTTGTTGTTAATGCTTCCTCAAATAATACGGATGGTAAACGGAATGATTACGGCCGTATTGCCATTGCCACCCTCAATTTCACCGACCTGAGTGTTTCTGATTCAGCGGCATCGGGTACGGCTACAGCAACCCTGACTGATGTCGGCGCAGAAGCCTTCGGTCAGTTTTACCCAGCAGGCGACCCACTGGACCCAGTGAGCTTCACGGCCCAACTCGGCGGCTCTAGTAACTGTGCCGAGGGCCAAGGGGACAGCAGCTCCGCAGCTGCAACCGGCAAGGGCGGCACCTCCAACAGTGCAGAAAAGCTCCGTGGTGGCGGCGGTACTGGGGGCAACGCGGCGAGCACTACAGCCAACACTGCAGCTGGGGCTAGCGTGCTTGACGAGGTCGAAGGTGTCGAAACCGCTGTTTCAGCTGAGCAACCGCAGGGCGGACAATTCCAAATCAAAAACGGAGCCAGCGATTTTGGTAGCGGCAACGGCTGGGATGATGCTGCGCTGGCCAAGTTTCTCTTGCTTGCCGCCTCCGTGATCGGGGCTGGCGGAGCACTCACCAGGTTCGTCATCACCGTTTAGGAGCATTCTCATGAACTTCACTAAGAAATTTGCCGCACGAGCATTGGCCGCTGCGCTAGCGATCACATTGCCACTAAGCGGTTGTGCGGCGTGGGATAACCCAATGCAGATGGAAACGCAGCAACTCGCGGATTCTCTCGAAGCTGCCGGCGACCCGCACCAGGCCCAAGGCGTTGCCACGGTGACTGAGATCTCTGAAGTAGAGCCAGTAGACGCGTCTCGTCAAAATGCTCTTCCGGTGGAGCTAACAGACGCAGACGGCTACGACGTTACCGTCACCGACACTTCCCGGATCCTGGCCCTAGATATCTACGGCACGTACACGAAGACGCTGCGTGGGGTTGGCCTTGGGGACAATATTGTGGGGAGGACGGTGAGTTCGGCGGAGGCGTCGTTAAGCCATCTGCCCGTGGTGACCGAAAATGGTCACTCCCTCAATGTTGAAGCAATCCTGAATCTGCGCCCAACCCTGGTCATCGTGGATCATTCCGTTGGCCCGAGCGAGGCAATCGACCAGATCCGCGCTGCCGGAGTAACCACAGTAGTGATGGAGCCGAACCGGTCGATGGCGTCTATGAGTGAAGACATCATCAACGTCGCGACGGTAGTTGGTGAGCCTGAGGCTGGCCGCCTTTTGGCGGAGCGTAGCCAGCGTGAGGTCGACGAGGCTTTGTCCGCAATTGCTGCGGTGAAGCCGGATGTTCCGCTGCGCATGTCTTTCCTGTATGCCCGCGGAACCGGCGGGGTGTTTTACCTGCTTGGTGGCGAAGACGGCACTCAAGACTTGATTGAGGCGCTCGGCGGCGTGGATGTGAACACGGAGTACGGTATCGGTGCCTCTTCCCCCGCCAGCCCTGAGGCTCTTGCAGAGGTCAACCCGGAGGTGTTCGTGATGATGAACAGCGGGTTGCAATCCACAGGCGACGTCGAAGGCCTTCTCCAACGTCCTGGGGTTGCGCAGACAACCGCAGGCAAAAACAAGCGGGTACTAGCGTTACCTGATGGTGACTCGCTCGCCTTCGGCCCCCAGACTGGTGAAATGCTGCTGCGCGCCGCCCATGCCCTGTACGGGGAGGGGGAGTGAGTTCCAAGCTCTCGACCTTCCAGGCCCGACGCCGCGGTCGCGTCATTCTATTTATTGCCACTTCTGCACTATTGGTGGCCACCACCCTGGCTTCCATCTTGGTCGGCCAGTTCGATCTCGCACCTGGCGCACTCTGGCCAATCATCACCGCCGGACCAATGTCCGCCACCTCCCTCGATGCATCCGTGGTATGGCAGATTCGCTTACCCCGTCTAGTGCTTGGCCTGTTTGTCGGCGCTGCCTTAGGCGTCGGCGGTGCACTTATGCAAGCGGTGTTTGCCAACCCGCTCGCCGAGCCAAGCGTGATTGGTGTCAGCTCCGGTGCAGGCGTCGGCGCGGCAGCAGCAATCGTGTTCGGCGCAAGTACCTTTGGCACGATTACGGTGCCGGTTTTCGCGTTTGCCTCTGGGACTTTGGCGACTGCGGTTGTATACCGACTCTCCCGCTCTGGAGGAAAGGTCCGCGTATTGAACCTGATCCTGGTTGGTATTGCCGCAAACGCCATCTGTGGCGCGACGATTGCACTTTTGACGTTCATGGCTCCGACGACTGCCCGCGAGCAAATCATCTTCTGGCAGATGGGCACCCTGGCTGGGGCAAGCTGGGCTCAAACCGGCGCGGTTGTAGCAATAGTCGTCGCCACACTGATGCTGGCGGTCTTGCTTGGCCGCAAGCTGGATATTCTTGCGCTTGGAGACCAGGCCGCGAGCCACGTAGGCATCAACGTCCCGCGACTGCGAATGACGGCCATTGTGCTGTCCACTCTGCTCACCGCCGCCGCAGTATCCTTTGCAGGTCTGATTGGGTTCGTTGGTCTTGTGGTTCCGCACATTGTGCGCACTGCCGTCGGCCCTTCGAATGCTGTGCTGCTACCTGCTTCTGCGCTCGGCGGCGCGCTACTGATTGGTGCTGGAGATATCTTCGCCCGCACCGTCATCCCCTTCGCGGATCTGCCGATTGGCATCTTTACAGCTCTCATCGGCGGGCCCACCTTCTTCTTCCTGCTTCGGCAGATGTTGCGAAAGAACCACGATCTATGAGTGTCCACGCGCACGGCGTGACCGTAATAAAACAGGGTCGCACTATTGTTAACGACGTATCCATGCATGCTCGGTCAGGCGAAGTCACAGGCCTTATCGGCCCGAACGGTGCCGGTAAGTCTACGCTCTTGGCAGCACTCTCCGGAGACATTGCCGTGGCTGCGGGGCGTGTGGAGGTAGGCGGCAACGACGTCGCAAGTAGCTCGGCTCAAGAGTTGGCTCGTACCCGAGCAGTAATGCTGCAGGACGTTGGCGTGGCGTTTTCTTTCCTTGTCAGGGATGTCGTCGAAATGGGACGTCACCCCTGGGGAACCAGCGACAAGGATCCTGAGATTGTAGATGCCGCGCTTTCAACCACCGGCATGACGCATCTCCAGGATCGAGAAGTGGTGACGCTTTCCGGTGGTGAGCGTGCGCGCGTAGCCTTCGCACGCGTGCTCGCACAGCAAACACCAGTGGTGTTTCTTGATGAGCCAACAGCGGCCATGGATGTGCGCTTCCAGGAACAGACGATGGGCATAGTCCGCGGTCTTGCAGCCCAAGGCGTCGCCGTCGTTGTGGTGCTGCACGACCTGCAGCTTGCAGCACGCTATTGCGACAGGGTGGTGTGCCTGAAGTCAGGTGAGGTAGCCGCTACAGGTCCTGTCGAGGAGGTCTACTCAAATGACGTACTCAGCGGCGTCTACGACTGGCCGATTTCGGTCTCGAGTATGGACGGACGCGTGTTTGTTACACCAGCCGAGGCCTCTAGCCCGGTGCCTCCCAGATAAGCGCAATACTCCCCTAATCACCCCCACGGCTTGCAAAGGGTAGCCTAACCTGATTAAGGTAAGGCAAACCTAATTGGTTGTCTTCGTTCTGAATTTTCGAAAGGAATTAGGATGTCCCGTACCTCCTCTCTGGCGCTCGTCACCGCTGCCGCCGTCACCTCCACCGCACTTTTCGCCCCCGCCGCTTCCGCCGCCGAGACCCCGGAACTTCTGTCCGGCAACGTAACCTGGAACATCAAGGAATCCTTCCTGCGCTACGTACAGAATCCTTTTGTTGGAAGCACCATCACTGCTTCCGATGGAGCCGAGAAGGTCGAGGCAGAAGGCAAGGTTGTTGATTTCAAACTGCCGGTCAACGCAGCAGACTCTGCCTTCAACGACAAGGGTGAGGGCACCATCGATCTGGACGGTGCAATCCGCATCGAAGGCCACAAGGGTGCCATGGACATCCAAATGTCCGACTTCAAGATCGTGATCAATGGCAACAAGGGCCATTTGCAGGCAGACTACGTACGCAAGGGCGCTAAGCCGGATACCGATATGGATGATGCCAAGAATGACGACAAGCCGATCGTTGAGTTCGACGTCAAGGAGTCGCTTGTTCCCACGGCTGGGGGAAAGAAGGAGATTATCTTCACCCCAACCGCAATGACTGAGTCCGGCGTAGACATCTTCGGCTCGAGCTATAAGCTAGGTGTGCCGATGGAGGACAGCAAGGTCGGTGTCTCCCTTGACTTTAAGAACGCTGAAACGCCAGCTAACCCAAACCCCTCTGACCAGAACGGCTCCACCTCTCCGGCTGCTATCGGCGGCATTGTGGTGGCTGTCCTTGCCGTCCTCGGCGGCCTGGCGTTTGCAACGACCCTGCCCCAAATCCAGGCTATGCTTGGCCAGTTCCTTCCGCACTAATGCAACGCTTAATTGCAACTAGCGCCGCAATCTCCGTTGTACTGACGCTTGGCACTCCGGCATCGGCCACAGCCGAGAAACATCCCACGCCAGGAGCGAGCTCCATAGCTACCATGTCATCAACGGAGAAAGGGTCACCGGCAGCGAATGCAACTCACACGGTTGCGTTTGTGATTTCTACAATCGGCCTAGTACTGGCACTTGCAGCACTGACGCAAGGAGTGGCAAACATCCTCCGCCTCACAACGCCGCCAGCAAACCTGATTCAGCGCTGAGCCCCAATAAGCCGCCCGTCTCGGACGACACAGATTTTGCGGTCCCTCATCTGTCTGCCGAGGCGGGAATCTTGATATACCTAAACGGGGGGTTGTGGGGCCAGCCCCGTGAAAAATTCCACATATGACCATTTGGCGACCTGGGGAACGGGGAAACGCCCTTCTTCCCCCGATGCGTACATTTTCACGGCCCGCGGCAACACGAGGGCCTCGTTGCTCGCGCGGTGCCGTACTATTTGGAGGCACCCCGGTCACATCTCCGGCATCTCCCACGCAGTCACCGCTTGCACCTGCCTGTTGATTACCGCATCCGGCACGTGCTTGAGGATCCAGTTTCGCGCGGCAGCCACTCGGTCGCCGCCGGTATGTAAGGCCCGTCCGATCAGCCGCGACTGGCGCGCAATTTGTTGGCTGCGGCGGCGCCGGTGTGCGTCGTAGGCAGAAAAGTCCGTGCTGCCTGCGCGCAGCAGCCGGGCGAGGACTGCGGCGTCTTCCAAACCTTGGCACGCGCCCTGTCCGAGGTTTGGCGTCATGGCGTGCGCCGCATCCCCGATCAGCACGACCTTCTCGTTGTGGTAGCTCGGGAGTGGTTTCGCGAGCTCGTGGATGGGAAGGTACTGCACCGAGTCCTCCGGGGTAGCGCGCAGCAGCGCGGGGATCGGGTTGTGCCACTGCTCGAAAGTCGCGTGTAGTTGGTGCAGCGCTTGGGTTCCCGGCTGTGCCTCTGGGCCGGAGCTGACGGCGAACCAGTATGCGTGGCCGTCGTGAAGCGGGACTGCCCCGAAGCGGGCGCGAGTGCCCCAGGTCTCGAACCCGGCGTCAAGCGGTACCCCTTCGGTGATCGCGCGCCACGCGTTGTAGCCGGCGTAGGTCATGCCGGGGTCGGCGAAGCAGCTGGCCCGTACCGCGCTGCGGATCCCGTCCGCGCCCACCACGACGTCGAAGCGCTCCTCGCGGCCGTCGGCAAAAGCGACCGAGCCGGACTGCTTGTCGACGCCCACCGCTTCCGCCGAGGTGTGGACGCGCGAACCTGGGATGTCTGCGAGGAGGAGCGAGTGGAGCGTGGTGCGATCGAGCGCGAGCGAGGCGCGCGTGACCTCCGGGGAGATGCGGGTGAGCCAATCGCCACGCGGGCTACGGATTCCGCCCTGCAACGGGTTTTGGCGTTGCTGCAGCGTGCGGAAGTCCGCACCTATTCCTAAGGCGTCGAGGGCGGCAAGACCGTTCGGCGCAAGCGTGATGCCGGCGCCGCCGCTGCGGATTTGCGCGTGCTCTTCGTAAACCTGCACGTCCATGCCGCTGCGGTGCAGTGCCGCCCCCAGCGCAAGGCCGGAGATACCAGCGCCGATGATGCCTATCCTCATGGGCTACGAGCCTAGTGGTGGTGGAGTGGGGTCTGCGGCCGCGGACTTTTCACGCGGGAGGCAGTTTGCATGGAAGTTGTGCGCGGCTACCCAATCAATATTTGGAGATACAAAGCAGTAGCAATTGCGAAAATGAATGAAAACATATCGTGCTGCGGTGATGGAATGTCGATGTAAGGAAGTCGTATGTGTTGGTATCGATAGCGCTCAAGGTGACACCGCCGTATAGTATGTGATATCCCTGGCCCCACGCTGTGCCTATTCCGGTCTCCGAGTCGGGGAGGTAATACAACATTTCGCTCAAAAGTTGGAGGTCAATATGAGCGAGGCAGAAATGTCGAGAAAGAAGCGGGTGCGGAGGAGCATCTCCGCGATCGTGGGCGCAGTGGCGCTGGTGTGCGGGAGCGTCGCGGTGCCACAAGCAAACGCGTACATTCAGGATGACACCCTGGTCAATCAGCATGGTGATGACCTTGGCGCGAAGCCTTCTGCATCTATCACCCTCGATTTGGAATCAGACAGTGTGCATGCCGGGCAAAAGACCAATGCGTTAATCCGGGTCGATTCCGAAGCTCCGTTTCCATATGCAGGAGGCGGGGGGTATGGAAAGTCTGATGTCACTGCATTGCTGTTGGAGATCCAAATAGATCCTCGGCTGAAAATTCCCTTGAGTGCTTCCTCTATCGATCAGACCGCTTTCAAATGGTCGGATGGAAAGGAGCGGACCCCATTCGATGTGAAGGCAGATGCGGCGCAGAACGCAATCCTCATTGAGTTTGCGGGCAACGACCTTGGTGCTGCACCTGGTTTTGAACTTTCGCTTCCAGTGACTGTTGCGGAAGGGCTGGATCCGGGCACGAAGCTTGACGTTGCGGTGGCAACTGAAGCGAATATTCGCCCGACGCTTGACTGGACGTACGGCACCTTCAAAATGCCACTCGACAATGAAATAACGGACGAGCAGGAGCGTGGCTGCTACCGGCCAATGACCGGAGAGTTTTCCTTCATTAATCCTGGCAGATACGGAACTTGGCTCACAGACATTTGGCTGGGTACCAATGCGGACTATCAGCTCATGGGAGCTCCGGAAGTGCAAGTTCTTGCACCGGGTGGCGAAGACTACACAGCACACGTATTCCGCAGCCCTGCTGATCCTAGAGTGACCGACAACCCTGCCGGTAGACCAGAACGTCTGCCTGTACATGAGCAGGATAACCGCTGGCTGCGACGCTATGAGTGGAAGTGGAATGATAATTCCATGGCCGGTGACACGTGGATTCCGGAAGGGGCAAAGGTCATTGTGAAACAGAACGTGCACTCCGCGAACTGTAGCTTTGATCCATCCACTGAGAGGTTTGCTGCTTGGATAGAGTCCCGGAATGCACCACTGTTCAACCAGGACATTGCGAGGGCGCAGATTACCGTCGCAGACCCGGTTGAAGAGCCTGAGCCCACTACCTCCACGACGACGGAGACCACCACCGAAACCACCACTACCACCGAGACTTCGACGACCACCGCAGCAACGACCACGGTGACGCCGACGGAGACTGCCTCCACGGTTACGACGACGCTGACAAAGACCGCCCCGGCGGTCACGACTACGCCGACTGAAACGGCCCCGGCGGTGACTACCACGTCAACGGAGACGGAGTCGGAAACGACCACGACCACCGCGACCTCCACTGAGACTGAAACCGCGACAGAAACCACGACTGCCACTGTCACTGAAACTGAGGACTGCGATTGCGAGCCGACCACGGTGACGGAGACGACCACGGTGAAGGAGCCCGTTCCTACCACCGAGCAGGTCACCACCACCGAGAAGGCACCGGAGCGTGGCACCATCGGCGACCGTGTGTGGCTGGATGAGAACGGTGACGGCAAGGAGGATCCGGGCGAGAAGACCGGTGTCCCCGGCGTCACGGTGGTCATTACTGACAAGGACGGCAACGAGATCGCCCGCACTGTGACGGACGAGGACGGCAACTGGAAGGTTGATGTTGATCCGGGTGAGTACACCGTCACTTACAAGCCGGGCAATTACGTCGCTAGCGACGAGCGCCTCATCGAGCGCACCGTGAAGATTGAACCGGGCGAAGAGAACTTCGACATTGATCTCGGCGTGCTGCCGGGCGGTGCCATCGGCGACCGCGTCTGGAATGACGAAAACGGTGACGGCGTGCAGGACGAGGACGAGAAGGGCGTGCCGAACGTCATCGTTGAGGTCTCGCGCGAGGGCGGGCCGACCCGTACGACCTACACGGATGAGCAGGGTAACTGGCGTATCGACGGCCTGACCCCGGGCGTGGACTACGAGATCCGCTTTATCAAGCCGGAGGGCTGGGAAGTCACCGGCAAGGTGCCGGGTGCGACCGACGAGGAGGGCCTGGTTGCAAAGGCAACCCTGAAGCCCAAGGAGTACAACGACACCTATGACCTGGGTCTGAAGGCCGTGAAGCCGGATTGCGACTGCGAGCCGGAGACCCCGGGCACCATCGGCGACCGCGTGTGGCTCGACGAGAACGGTGACGGCAAGGAAGATCCGGGCGAGAAGACTGGTGTCCCCGGCGTCACGGTGGTCGTCACCGATAGGGACGGCAACGAGGTCACTCGTACTGTTTCGGACGAGGACGGCAACTGGAAGGTTGACGTCACCCCGGGCGACTACACTGTGGAGTACCTGCCGGGTGGGCACACCCCGTCGGATCCGAGCCAGGTCAAGCGCACTGTCACGATCGAGAAGGGCGAGAAGCGTCTCGACGTTGACTTGGGCGTCCTGCCGAAGGGCACTGTTGGTGATCGCGTCTGGAACGACAAGAACGGCGATGGTGTGCAGGACGAGGACGAGAAGGGTCTTTCCGACGTCACCGTACAGGTCATTCGCGACGGCGAGCCGACCCGCACCACCACGACTGATAAGGACGGCAACTGGTTCATCGAGGGGCTCGACCCGAACAAGGAGTACGAGGTCCGCTTTATCAAGCCGGAAGGCTGGGAGGTCACCGGCAAGGTGCCGGGCGCAACCGACGAGGAGGGCCTGATTTCCAAGGTCACCCTGAAGCCGGGCGAGCGCAACGATTCCTACGACCTTGGTCTGCGTAAGACCAAGAAGATCGTGGAGGAGGAGCCGACGGTGCCGGCCACCCCGACTCCGGGCGTGCCGTCCGCGCCCGGCGGTGTGCTTGATCGTTGTGTGGCCAACGCGGTTGCCTCGCCGATCCTCTACCTGGTGCCGGTCGCACTGCTCGCGGCAGTAGGCGGCCAGGTGGGTGCGCCGTACATGGACGTGATCAACCAGCAGGTTGCGCAGATCAACGCCGAGATCCAGGCGCAGTTCAGCCGCAACACCCCGGACTGGGGCACTGGCAACCGTGGCAACGACAATGACCAGTTCGGCGAGCTGCGCGCGCAGATCGACGCCGCGAACCGCCAGCTGCAGCAGCTCGCAGCCGACCCGAACGTCCGACAGGTCGGCACCATCGCCGCCGCGATCCTGGGCGTGGCTGCTCTGGGTGGCGTGCTCTACGACTGGTGCTCGAACGAGAAGGGTGAGGCCTTTACCTCGCTGAAGGGTTCGTCTGCTGGCAAGCAGGACTAAACCGTTCCTCCCCAAACCGGCCCGGTGCGCAATGCACCGGGCCGGTTTTGCGTGGAACCAGTGCTTGCCCGGACCCGACCCCTCGCCTAAGCTCACTTAAAGTCATCATGACTATAAGTAAGGAGGTGCGCCCATGTTCGGCTTGCAGCGGCTCAACGTGGCCGAGCGCCAGAGGCTCGGGCCGATGGTGGCGGTGTCCACAGTCGCGTTTGCCCTGCACGATCCGGCAGCAACACCCACCGAACTCCACACCGATGCCGGGCTGTGGATCCCGCTCGTGCGCCGCGTGCGCGACCCGTTTTACGGTGCGTGGGCGCTGCCCGGCGGGCCCACGCAGTGGAACCAGACGTTGGGCGAAACCGCGCGCGAGACGCTCGTCGCGGCGAGCGGTGCTACGCCGAACTACCTGGAGCAGCTCTACGCCTTCGGATCGGTGGAGCGCTCCGCGGAGGCGCAGCGCATGGTCACCATCGCGTACTGGGCGCAGTTTCGGCCCCAGGATTTCGCGGGGGCCGCGCTTGTCGACGACCCCAACATCGCCTGGTGGAACACGCGCAAGCTGCCCGAGCTGGCCTTCGACCACGCAGAGATCATCCGCACCGGGATCGCGCGCCTGCAGAAACGCGCGGAGCAAACCCTGATCGCCCACCGCTTCCTTGACGAGTCCTTCACCCTCACGCAGCTGCGCCGGGTGCACGAGGCGATCGGGGGGAAGGGTCTGGATCCGGCGAATTTTCGTCGGCAAGCATTGGCGAGCGGGGAGCTCGAGGCGACGGGCGCCACCGAAGCCGGTACCAAGCACCGGCCGGCGAAGTACTACAGATTCATGAGCGAGAAAGAGTAAGAACCATGCCTTCAGTTGCCGATTTGATTACGCGCAAGGCGGCCCAAGAAGCCACCTGCGACACGGAGCTGCCCGCAGAGCCGTGGCAGACCGCCCAGAACGCCTCCTACGGGCCGGGTGCCTCGCGCGGCGACACGTTCGCGCCGCTGCCCACCCCGCAGGCGCCGCTGCCGACGCGGTATACGCAGGCGAGCCCGGAGGAACTCGACGCGATGATCACCGCGGCGAAGGAAAAGCTGGGTGACCGGGTGAAGATTCTGGGGCACTTTTATCAGCGCGATGAGATCGTGAAGTTCGCGGACTTCATCGGGGACTCCTTCAACCTCGCCCAGCAGGCGAAGGCGCACCCGGAGGCGGAGGCCTTCGTCTTCTGCGGGGTGCACTTCATGGCGGAGACCGCCGACATTCTTTCCGGGGCGGACCAGGCCGTGGTGCTGCCGAACCTCAACGCGGGGTGCTCGATGGCGGATATGGCCAACCTCGCGCAGGTCGAGGCGTGCTTCGACCAGCTGCGCGAGGCGCTGCCCGGCGAGCCGATCGTGCCGGTGACCTACATGAACTCGGCCGCCGACATCAAGGCGTTCTGCGGCCGCAACGACGGCGTGGTGTGCACCTCCTCGAACGCGGCGACGGTGCTCAAGGAGGCGTTCGAGCGCGCCGAGCGCGTCGTCTTCCTACCGGACCAGCACTTGGGCCGCAACACGGCGCGCGCGATGGGCATCACGGATACGCAGATGTGCATGTGGAACCCGAACGAGCCGCTCGGCGGCAACACCGCGGAGCAGCTCGCGCAGGCGAAGGTGATTCTGTGGAACGGTTTCTGCTCCGTCCACCGCCGCTTCACAGTCGAGCAGATCGAAAAGGCGCGCGCGGAGTACCCGGGGGTGCACGTCGTGGTGCACCCCGAGTGCCCCGCGCCGGTTGTCGACGCCGCCGATTCCTCCGGTTCCACCGAAGTCATCCGCCGCGTGGTGGAGCAGTCCGCGCCTGGCGACGTCATCGCCATCGGCACCGAGATCAACATGGTCAACCGGCTCGCGCAGCAGTACCCGGACCGCACGATCTTCTGCCTCGACCCGGTGGTGTGCCCGTGCTCGACGATGTACCGCATCCACCCGGCCTACCTCGCGTGGACGCTCGAGTCGCTGCTCGAGGGCCGGGTGGAAAACCGCATTGTGGTGCCGGAGGACACGGCGGCCGACGCGCGGGTCGCGCTCGAGCGGATGCTGGCGGCGAAGCCATGCTGACCCCGGAGCTCATCAACGCCGCCGTCCGCGCCGCCCTCGCCGAGGACATGCCGTGGGGTGATGCGACCGTCGAGGCCGCGATTGCTCCCGACGCCCGCCTGCGCACCGCGCTGGTGGCCCGCGAGCCGGGCGTCTTCGCAGGCGGCGAGGTGGTCCGCGCGGCGTTCGCGGCCACAGACCCGCAGACCATGGTCACCGAGCTTTCGCCGGACGGCACGCATTTCGACACCGGCCAGCGCCTTGCGCTCATCGAGGGCCCGGCCCGCGGCATCTTGAGCGCGGAGCGCGTCGCGCTGAACTTCGCGCAGCGGATGTCGGGCATCGCCACGCTGACCGCCCGCTACGTCGCCGCGGTCGAGGGCACGGGTGCCCGCATCGTGGATACGCGTAAGACCACCCCTGGCCTGCGCGCCTTTGAGAAGCACGCGGTGCGCGCCGGCGGCGGCCACAACCACCGCTTCAGCCTCTCGGATGCGGTGATGGTCAAGGACAATCACCTCGCCGCGCTCGGCGCCACGAGCCCGCGCGGCATCACCGAGGCGCTGCGCACGATCCGCGCCCGCGTCAGCCACACCACGCACATCGAGGTCGAGGTCGATTCGCTCGCGCAGATCGAGCCGGTGCTCGCCGCGGGCGTCGACAGCATCATGCTGGATAACTTCTCGCCCGCCGAGCTGCGCGAGGCAGTGTCGCTTATCGACGCCCACGTGCCCACCGAAGCCAGCGGCAACGTCAACCTCGACACCGTCGCCGAGCTCGCCGCCTGCGGGGTTGACGTGATCTCGGTGGGCAAGCTGACCCACAGTGCCCGCGCGCTCGACCTGGGCCTCGACAGCGTCGATGAGGTCGCAGACGAGTGAGCGCCTACCTCGACGCCGCCGCCACCGCCTCGCTTGCGCCCGAGGCCCGCGCCGCGATGCTGCAGGTCTATGATGCGGCCTGCGCGAACCCCTCGAGCGTGCACTCCGCCGGCGAACGCGCCGCGAAAGTCCTCGAGTCGGCCCGCGCCACGATCGCTCACGCTTTCGGCGTGCACCCCGCGGGCGTGGTGTTCACCTCCGGCGGCACCGAGGCGAACAACCTCGGCATCATCGGCCGCGCGCTGGCCGCCTCGCGCGGCCGCCACATCATCACCTCAGCGATCGAGCACTCCTCGGTCCTGCAAAGCTGCGCCGCGCTCGAAAGGCTGCACGGCTTTGAGGTGGACTACGTGCCCGTCGACAAGCATGGCCGGATCGCACAGGCCGACCTGGACCGGCTCCTGCGCCCGGACACCACGCTCGTCGCGCTTGGCCTGGCCAATAGCGAGGTCGGCACGGTCGCCGATGTGCCAGTAGTCCCCGCGCAGGTGGCGTTGCACCTCGACGCTGTGCAAGCGGCCGCGAACCTACCTGTCGACCTTGCCGCGGGCGGCTGGCCGGGCCCGCGCGCGACCACGGTGGCGCTGGCCTCGCACAAGTTCGGCGGCCCGGCCGGTGTCGGCGCGCTGCTGCTGCCGCGCGACGTGCCGCTCGAACCCGTCATCTTTGGTGGCGGCCAGGAGGGAGGGCGCCGCGCCGGGACCCAGAACGTGGCGGGCATCGCCGGGTTCGCCGCAGCGGTGCAGGCGCAGCGAGAGCGCGCCGGGCAGCGCGCGCTGGAGGTGATGGCGTCGCGGGATGCGTTGATCGTGGGCGTCGAAAAGCATGTGCCCGGCGCACGCCTGACGGGGCACCGCACCGAGCGGCTGCCCAACCACGCCTCCTTCGTCGTCGAAGGCATCAGCGGCGAGGCACTGCTCGTCGCGCTCGACGTCGCGGGCTTCGCCGCAAGCTCCGGCTCGGCCTGCCGGGCGGGCGCTGCTGAACCCTCGCCCGTGCTCACCGCGCTCGGCTACTCGCCCGAACTCGCCCAGTCCGCGCTGCGCTTCAGCTTGCCCGCGCCACTTCCGCAAGACACGATCGACGCGATCGTGCGGGTAATGTCTAAGCAATGACTACCTACCCGCGACCTCTGCACGCGGGCGACACCATCCGCGTGGTCGCCCCCTCCCGCTCACTGACCTATGTGGAGCAGGGCGAGGCCGGGTTATACGTCAAGAACCTTGCTAATCGACGCCTCGCTGACCTGGGCATCAGCGTCACCTTCGGCGCGAACGTGCGCGAGTCGGACATGTTCTGGTCCTCTTCTGCCGAGTCGCGAGCCGCCGACCTGCACGATGCGTTCGCAGACCCGGATGTGGCCGGCGTCATGAGTGTGATCGGCGGGTTTACCAGCAACGAGGTGTTGCCGCACTTGGACTTCGACCTGATCGCGGAGCATCCGAAGTTTCTGTGCGGCAACTCGGACATTTCGGCGATTGCCAATGCGATTTACGCGCGCACCGGCATGGCCACCTACATCGGACCGCACTGGTCCACTCTCGGCATGCGGGATCACTCCGAGCTCACGCGTGACTGTTTTGCCACCGCGGCGTTCGGGCTGGGTCCGATCGAGTGGCAGCCGGGCACCTGGTTTACCGACGACGATTGGTTCATCAACCAGGACGCCCGCGTCCGCGAGCCCGACGACGGCTGGTGGAGCATCCAGGAGGGCGAGGCGCACGGCGTTGCGCTCGGCGCGAACCTGGGCACGCTCGGGCTGCTCTCCGGCACGGAGTTCATGCCCTCGCTTGAGCGCGCCATCTTATTCGCCGAGGTCACCGGCAAGTACAGCGTGATGGATTTCCGCCGCGAGCTCGTCTCGCTGCTGCAGCTTCCCGACGGCGAAGGCATCGAAGGCGTGGTCATCGGCCGCTTCCAGACCGCGAGCCGGGTGGACCGCGCGATGTTGGAGGAGACGATCGCGTCGATCCCGGAGCTCGAGGGCAAGCCGGTGGTGGCCAACGCCAGCTTCGGGCACACCAATCCGCTGCTGACCTTCCCGGTTGGCGGCGCGGTCGAGCTGGTGGTGGGCGAGGCTTCCGCGCGGATCAGTTTCCCCCGGGTTGAAGGGTAAGCGAGCGGTGCAACGCTGGGCCTTCTTCGCAGTGATTTCCACCGGCCTGCTCATGATCGGGCTGGACAACTCGATTTTGTACACCGCCATGCCGGCGCTGAGCGCGCAGCTGCACACGACGCCTGCGCAAGCCCTGTGGATCATTAACGCCTATCCGCTCGTTCTTTCCGGCCTGCTGCTCGGTACCGGCACGCTTGGCGACAAGCTCGGGCACCGCCTCATGTGGCTTGTCGGCCTCGTCATCTTTGGCGTGGCCTCGCTTGCCGCCGCGTTCGCGCCGAGCGCGTGGGCGCTCGTGGCCGCGCGCGGCCTGCTCGGCTTCGGCGCCGCGGTGATGATGCCCGCGACGCTCGCCCTGATCCGCCTGACTTTTCCCGACGAGCGCGAGCGAAACACCGCGATCGGCATCTGGGCGTCCGCCGCCGTCGTTGGCGCGGCGCTTGGCCCCCTGGTTGGCGGCGCGCTGTTGGGCCGCTTCTGGTGGGGTTCCGTCTTCCTCATCAATGTGCCGGTCGTGGTGCTCGCGCTGTGCGCCACGCTGGCGCTCGCCCCGGAGAACGTGCCGAACCCGGCGAAGCGCTGGGACGTCATCTCCTCCGTCTACGCCCTGTTCGCGCTGTCCGGACTGACCATGACGATCAAGAGCGTGGCGAACCCGGACCGCTCGGTGCCGCTGACGGTCGGCGCGGTCGTCGCTGCCGTCGTCGCTGGCTGGTTGTTCGTTCGCCGCCAGTACCGGCTCGACGACCCGCTGCTCACCTTCGACATCTTCCGCTCCCGACTGTTTTCCGGCGGCGTTATCGCCGCGGCGGGCGGCATGTTCGTGCTCGCGGGCGTGGAGCTGATGACGGTGCAGAAGTTGCAGCTGGTCAGCGGCTTCTCGCCGCTGCACGCGGGCGCGGTCATCACCGTGATGGCGGTCGCGGCGTTCCCGGCTTCCATCCTTGGCGGAGCGAACCTCCACCGCGTCGGCTTTCTCCCGCTGATCGGCGGCGGCTTTCTCGGCGCCACCGTGGGCACCGCGCTGCTCGTCGCCGGCGACTCCGCCGAAGGCCTCGCCCTGGAGATTCTCGCGCTGGTCGTCCTCGGTCTTTCCGCTGGCTCGGTGATGAGCGTCAGCTCGATCGCGATTATCGGCGCCGCGCCTGCGCACCGTTCCGGCATGGCCGCGGGCGTGGAGGAGGTCTCCTACGAGTTCGGCACCCTGCTTACCGTCGCCGTCACCGGTTCGCTGTTGCCGCTGTGGTTCGAGCGCGGTTTCCCGCAGGGCATGGAAGCGCTTTACGACGCCGCGCCGAACCCCGCCGCCGTCGCCGCCTACACCGACGCCTACCACTCGGTGCTGTGTCTCCTCGCGGCTGCGGCGTTGGTATTTTCCGCCGCGACGTCGTGGTGTTTCCGCGACAATCCTAAATAAGTCCAACTTTAGTCGGAGAAATGCTAGGTTGAGGGCATGCCGAGAAACTTCAGCCCGCACACCTGGCACAGGCGCGTCTCGCGGCCGGTGACCGTCTGGATGGGCATCTTCATCCTCATCGGGCTGACGCACGTCCTGTTCACCGAGCCCGGCTGGCTGCTCATCCACGTCTTCACGCTCGGGATCCTCACCAACTCGATCGTGGTGTGGTCGCAAAACCTCACCGAGCGCTTCCTGCAGCAGCGGCTTCCCGACGACGCCCGGCCCGCCCAGCTGCACCGCACCTGGGCCCTCAACGTGGGTATCGTGCTCGTGCTCGTCGGCCAGGTGCTCACCGTTTACCAGGTGACCTGGGCGGGTGCCGCCATCGTCGTGGGGGTGCTCGGCTGGCACGCGTGGCTGCTTTACGCGCAGGTGCGGCGCGCCGGCCGCGACAAGCGGCATCGGGCGGTCGCGCTTGGCTACGTGGCGAGCGCGGCCTGCCTGCCCGTCGGCGGCGTGTTCGGAGCCGCCCTGTCCTACGGGCTGCCCGGCGACTGGCAGGAGCGCGTGCGGCTGGCGCACCTGCTTGTCAACGTCGGCGGCTTCGTTGGCTTCGCCGCGCTCGCGTCGCTGACCGTGCTCTTTCCCGCGATGTGGCGCGTCAACGGGATGCACGACCGGGCAGCGACCTCGCTGGGGCTCGCTGCCGTCGGTGTGCTCGTCGCGAGCTGCGGTGCGCTTGCCGACGAGCACCTGCTCACCAGCGCCGGCCTCATCGTCTACCTCGCCGCGTGGCTGTGGACCTTCCACGGCTTTCTGGTCAACGTCCTCGACGTACTACGCGACCCCCGCGATCGCGTGACCTACCCGGGCTTAAGCGCATTCGCGGCGCTGCTGTGGTTGATTGCCGCGCTGCTGTGGTACACCGTCCGCCTCGCCGTCTCGGGTGAGCTACCGGAACTGCCGACGCTCGCGCTTGTCCTCGGGTTCGCCGCCCAGCTCCTCATCGGCACGATGAGCTACCTGCTGCCCACGACGATGGGCGGCGGGCCCCGCGCGGTGCGCGCCGGGCTGGCTGAGCTGGCGCGCGCCTCGTTGTTTCGCGTGGTCCTGTTCAACGGCGCGCTTGCGTGCTGGATTTTCACCGAAAACTCGTGGTTGCGCGTGGCGATGAGCGCGTGCTGCTTCGGCGTCCTCGTCGCCTTCCTGCCGCTCATGGTGCGGGCGGTGCGCGCGCAGAAAGCGGTACTTATGGCTAAACATTGTTAGACGCAAAAACTCGCCCGCCGGTTCCGTGATCCGGGCAAAGTGGGAGACTTCTCACAAACCGTCATTTGTGCTGGTCAATCGACTAGTGTGGCTGGCATGAACGCCCTCGCCACACTTGCTCAGTTCGACCGGAGCGGTTTCGAATTCGTCGCCGCTGCGGCGGGCAAGTCTGCCCGCGAGCTCCAAAACGAGGGCATCCAGTACGACCGCGCGAAGCAGTTGGCCGCGGCGGCGCGCACCCTGTGTGCGAACACCTCGCACTCGCGCTACCAGCAGCGCGCGCACGACGGGGCGCGCGAAAACGGGCACCGGATCGAGACGCTGGCCTACATTGCGCGCACGGCGAATGCGATCAAAGACGCGACGAAGCGCTGGCACTACATCGACACGCTGTGCAACACGGCGGGGGACCTGTCGTGGATTCGGAAGCGGGCGGCGGCGCTGAAAGCGGAGCTGCAGCCGCCTGCCCCGCGCACCGCGGCCGCGCGCGTCAAGCACCATGGCGATGGCTTAGCCACGCTGCGCGTCACCGGCCCAGCCCTCGACGTCCAAGCAGCCTACGACGCGGCCAAAAACGACGTCGCCGGCTGGCTCGACCGGGATTGCCCGCAGGCTGACTACCTGGTCAAGCTGAGCGTGAACCTGGACCTGGGCGACTACGAAAAGATCGTTGCCGGCGCCGGCAGCGACGTGACGGTCCGCTTCGCCAACGGGGTCGTCATGTCCGGCGAGGAGTTCGTGCGCATGAAGTTTTCGCAGTTCGGCCACATCATCCTGATCGGCGCGATGGACGGCCCCGTCAACGCCTACGACATGCGCCTGGCCACGGAAAAGCACCGCGAGATGATGCTCGCCGATGCCGCCACCTGCACGTGGAAGGACTGCGACGTGCCGGCTTCGCGCTGCGACGCCCACCACATGACCGAGCACCGCCATGGCGGCGAAACGGTCGTGAGCAACCTCGGCTGGCTGTGCCGCTACCACAACTACCAGGCGGGGCGCGCCACCCGTGGGCACACGGAGCGTCGCGGCGGGCAGATCGTCTACGTTTCGCCCTCAGGACAGGTCACGCCCACCGGCACTGACCACGTCGCCCGGGCTAGTTCGCGTGAACCACGAACTGGCCGCGCTGGCCCTTCTCCGCCTCCGTCATGAGGTGGTTGACAAAGGTGTAGGTGCCCGGCTCGTCGAAGGTGAGCTCGACAAACCCGCCCTGTGCGGCGAGCAGGTCGATGGCTTGGGAGCCGGCGTCGTGGGCGTCGCGAAGCGAATAGGTGCCCTCTTTGTAGACGGTGTCGAAGATTTCGCCGACGACGTGGAAGCTCAACGCGGTGTCGGGGCCTGCGTTGAGGAGCCACACGCGGACAGTGTCGCCGACGCGCGCCTCGATGGGCCGCTCGACGTATTGCGCGGGGTGGTCGTTGAAGGCGGTCGCGGGCTCGGTGCCGTAGATTTCGCGCGCGACGAGGAGGTATTCGCCGTCGACGGGCGAAAGCTCGGGCGGGTCGATGACCACGGCGCCGACCATGCCCATGCCGATGTGCTGGCTCATGGGCATCGTGGCGCAGTGGTACATCCAAATACCGGAGCGCCGCGCGGTGAACTCGTAGGTGAGTGTTTCGCCGGGCTGGATGTCGCGCATCGGCTCGTCGGGGCTGATTTCGCCGGCGTGGAAGTCGATGGAGTGAGTCATGTGCCCGCGGTTTTCGATGGTGATGCGGAAGCGATCGCCCACGCGCCCGCGCAGCGTCGGCCCGGGCGCTTGCCCGTCGAAAGTCCAGGTCTCTCCGTCGTCTTTGATCGCCCAGGTGTGCTCGTGCAGCTCGCCGCTGGCTTTCGGCAGCGTCGCGTCGCGCCCTTCGCTTCTCGACGCCTCCTCACCCCCACTCGTGACCACATCAAAAGTCATGCCCATCGCCTTGTGTCCGGCGATCGTGCACCAGCCCTGCGTGTCCGTATCGAAGGTGCCGAAGTCGTGGGTGACGGTTTCGCCGGGGTCGATGCGGCCGGTGTGGCCGTCGCCGAGTGCGAGGTCGTGCTGCTGGGTATCCGAGTTGGTGATCTTGAGTGCGACGTGGGTACCGGGTGCGACGTGGATGGTGTCGGGGACAAAAGCCATGCCCTGGATGTCGATCTCGAAGACGGTGGCGTCTTCGCTGATCGGGGCCTGCGTGGTGTCGGTGGGGCTGAACGCGAGCGTGAGTCCTACGACGAGGGTGACGAAGAGGGCGATGAGCCCCCAGGCAAGCTTTTCCACGAAAAGAATCGTACTAAAGTTAGAGATTGATAGCCAGGCTAGGAGTTTAGACTGCGCGCTTCCTATACTTGAGTTAAGCAACTGTCTAAGAAGTCCAGCCGTAGGAGGGTGTGAAGCATGGATCGCCGACGGGCGCCGCGCCCCGTGTCTCAGCTCACCGCTGCCGCCGCCGAGTTGAGCGCGAAGCAGCGGGAAGTGTTTCACGCGCTGCAGGAGTTTCCCGACGGGGCGCAGGTCGCCGAGCTCTCGCGCAAGCTCGGCATGCACATCAATACAGTGCGCGGCCACCTCGACGAGCTCATCGAGCAAGGGCTGGTCGCGCGCCGGCGGGCGCATTCCGTGGGCCGGGGTCGGCCCTCGCACATCTTCACCGCGCGCGTGCCACGAGGCACCGAGGTCGTGGGCGAGTACGTCGAGCTTGTCGACATGCTCACGGGGATCATCGCCGAGGGGGACCTGGATCGCGCCCGGGAGATCGGACAGCAGTGGGCGGCGAAAGCCGGGCGCGACGGGGACCCGCCCGAAGACATCGAGGAGGCCACGGAGGAACTCGTGCGGACGCTGCGCTCGATGGGTTTCGACCCGCGCCCGCGCGAGGACGCGGTAACCGAGACGACCCGCGAGGTGGGCTTACGCGCCTGCCCGTTCATCGGCCCGGACGGGAAGCTACCGGACCGGACTGTGTGCGCGCTGCACTCAGGCTACGTCGACGGCAAGGCGGGCACGCTCAAAGTCGAGCTCATACCCTTTGACCGGCTCCACGAGTGCGGGGCGCGCATCACCGAACCGAGCTAGTTGACCAGCCAGTCGTTTGGGCTGAACAGCTCGAAGTAGACGTTGGCGGGCGACGTGTTGGCCAGGTCGTCGCGGATGGCTTGCAGGAAGTTCGCCCCGCCGCAGAGGTAGACGTCGGCACCGGCGACGTCTACCTCGCTGATGTTGATGCGCTCGCCCTCGCTGCGGAAGGCAGGGCGCACTTCGGCGTTCGGAAGCGTGGCCGCGAGCGCGCGGGTTTCCTCGCGCTGCGCCCAGGAGTCCGCGGACTCGTCGGCGTGCAGGTAGGTCACCTTGCGCTCCGAGTTGGTGCGGGCGAGGTGGCCCAAGATGCCCACCATCGGGGTGGAACCGATACCGCTGGAGACCAGCACGACCGGGTTGTCGCCGTCCTGGAGGACAAGGTCGCCGGCGGCGAGGGTGGCGTCGACGGTGTCGCCGACCTCGACGTGCTCGCGGAGGAATGTGGAGACCTCGCCGTCATTCTCCACGGCGATGCGGTAGGAGTGCGCGTCGCCTTCGATGATGGAGTACTGGCGGAGTTGGCGGGCACCGTCGTCAAGCACCACGCCCACGGAGGTGTATTGGCCGGGCCGCGGGGCGGTGAAGTCGCCGGTGAGGGTGTAGGTAAACACCGTGTCGGTGAGCTGCTCCTTGGCGGTGACGGTCGCGCGGCGGAAGACGTCGCCGTCGGCCACGCCGTCGGACTCATAGAGCTTGGCCTCGTGCTTAATGAGCACGTCGGCCATGAGCCAGTAGACGGCGTCCCAGGCCTCGGCGACCTCGGGGGTGACCGCGTCGCCGAGGACTTCGGCGATCGCGGCCATGAGGTTGTCGTGCACGATCTGGTACTGGTCCTTGCGGATGCCCAACGAGACGTGCTTGTGCGCGATGCGGTCCAGCATCATCACCGGGTCCGGCGCTGTCGGGTCCACCAGCTGGGTGGCGAAGGTTGCCACCGAGGCGGCCAGGGCTTTCTGCTGCGCGCCCTGCTTCTGGTTGCCGCGGTTGAAGGTGTTGGCGATGAGTTCGGGGTGGGCGGCGAACATCTTGGAGTAGAACGTCTTCGTGATCGTCTCGATGTTTTCGCCCACCGGCGGAAGCGTCGCCTTGATGATTTCGGCGTGCTTGTCGCTTAAGTAGTTGAGTTTCGGGTTTGGCTTTTCTTCGAGGTACATCGGCATCCTTCCTGAGTTGCGTACGGAATAATGCCGATTATAACCGTGGTTATTAATCCTCGAGGTTTTTGGTCAGGCGCGCCTCGTCGTCGCGGCGCTTGCGGCGCTGGAGGCGCGGGGCGAAGATCGCAGCGGCGCCACCGCCGACGAGTGCGCCGATGACCATGCCGATACTGCCGCTCGGGTCACCGTCGAAGTCGTTGAAGGCGATGCCCGCCATGGCGATCGCGAGGAAGATCCAGATGGGCAGGGTGGACAGCGTGAAAATCTTGGGCGGGCGGGGCCGCGGGGCGTAGTTCTGCATCCACAGCGCGCCGGCGGTCTGCGCGAGCGTGCCGGGTAACAGGGCGAGCAGCGAGTAGATGGCTGCGCCGCTCGGCAGGGTCCACGCGAGGATCGCCATGATGAACGTGGTGGTGTACATCAGCGTCTCCGAGGTCACGGTGCTGGACTGGTGGAGGATCTGCTGCTGGTATTCGTCGTCGGTGCCCTGGTTGGCCAGGGCGATCTTCTTGTCGCCGTACTTCTTCAACATGGGGTTATCCTTCCTGCTCGTCGCCGAAGAGTGCTTCGACGGTCTTGCCGAGCGTGCGTGCGATGTCGAGTGCGAGGTGGACAGAGGGGGAGTAGTTGCCTTTTTCGATGTTGGCGATGGTCTGGCGGGACACTCCCACCTGTGCGGCGAGTTCGGCTTGGGAGAGTTCCTGCCACCGCCGCCACTTGCGGACCATGTTTTCGTGTGTGTCTGGCATCAGCGCTCCTTTCTGCTTTGTAAGCGCCTACGACAAACAATAAACTAAACACGCCACTATGTAAAGGAAAGTGGACAAAAAGCTAAGAGTGGGCGTCGCTAAGCGCAAAGCTCTAGACTGGCGCGCATGCCAACGCCTGTACCCGAATACCTTGACCACCTGCTTGAACACGTCCGCGACGACGACAGCGGCGAGCTGGCCGACTACATCGACGAACTGGCCGCCGCCGACCCCGAGAAGCTCGGCGTGGCGCTGTGCACGACCTCGGGAAACCTCTACTCAGCGGGCGACGACGACTGCGAGTTCACCATCCAGTCCATCTCCAAGCCCTTTGTCTACGCGCTCGCGCTGGAGGAGCTGGGCGCGGCAGAGGTGCACAAGTACGTGGGTGTGGAGCCCTCGGGCGAGGCTTTCAACGCGATCTCGCTGGAAGAGGACACGCACCGGCCCGCCAACCCGATGATCAACGCGGGCGCGATCGCGGTGAACCAGCTGATCAACGGCGCCGAGTCCTCGGTTCAGGAGCGGGTGGAAAAGATCCGGGCCTTCTTTTCCAAGCTCGCCGGCCGCGAGCTGCGCATTGATGCATCGCTGGTCGAATCCGAGCTGGCGAACGCGCACCGCAACCTCGCGATCGCGCACCTTTTGCGCGAGTTCGGCATGGTGCAGGATCAGGCGCACGACGCGATCGACTCCTACACGCAGCAGTGCGCGGTGCTGGTCACGGTGCGCGATCTGGCGACGATGGCGGCCACCTTGGCGAACGGCGGGGTGCAGCCGGTCACCGGCGAGCGGGTGTGCTCGGCGGCTGCTGCGCGGATTACGCAGGCGGTGATGACCTCCGCCGGCATGTACGACGGCTCGGGGCAGTGGATGGTCAACGTGGGCATCCCCGCCAAGTCGGGTGTGGCCGGCGGGCTGATCGGCACGATGCCCGGCCAGCTTGGCCTCGCCTCGCTCAGCCCGCGGCTGAACGAGCAGGGCAACTCGGTGCGCGGGGTGCGAATCTTCCGCGAGATGTCCGCCTCGCTGGGCCTGAACCTCATGGGCGCGGATTACTACACCGCGCCGGGGATTCGATCGGTGGAGCGTCGAGAAGACTGCACCGTGGTGGTGCTGCAGGGCATGATCAACTTCACCGCCGCGGAGAAAATCCTGCACGACCTGTCGGGCGAGCGCATCGTCGGCGGCACGCTCGTGCTGGACGTGTCGAACGTGACCAGCTTCAACAAGGCCGGCCGCCTCTTGATCAAGGAGGGGCTGCGCCAGCTTCGCGACGAGGGCTACGAGGTGAGCATCTACGACCCGGACTCCGCGATGCCGGACTACGAGTTTTCCGACGGCACCAGGGTCCGCGCCATCAAGGACTTCTCCACCACCTTCACCGTGCCCGCCTCGCGCACCGCGGTGTTCAAGGCGATCACCACGCCGAAGGATTGGTGGGACGACCACATCGAGGGCACGGCCGCCAAGGCCGGCGGCGAGTTCCACTTCGACACGGACGACCAGTACGCCGAGTTCCGCGTGGAAGAGGCTGAAGAGGGCGACCGCCTGGTCTGGCACACCGAGTCCACGGGCAAGGAAAAGGAGGACCGCGACTGGGACGACACCTCGCTCATCTTTGAGCTCAGCGACAGCGAGGAGGAAAAGGGCGAAACGCAGGTCACCTTCACCCACCGCGGCATGCACCCGCACGAGGAGGGCTACAAGGAGGCCGTCGAGGCGTGGCGCGAGCGCATCCAGGACCGCCTCGAGCCGCTGATCCGCCGGCGCGAGGAGCGTTAGAGGGTGGCGTTGAGGGCGGTGAGCGTGGCGTCGATAAGCGCTTGGCGACGCGACGCGGGGCAGCCCTCATCGACCCAGTCCAGCGCGATGGCGTCGATGAAGCCGAGCGTGCCGGAGACGGCGATGCGGGCGCGCTCGTCGCTGCGGCCGAGCATGTCGCACACGGCGCGGACGGCGGCGTCGCGGTGCTCGATACGCAGGTGGATCGCCTCGAGCGGTTCCTCGCCGCTGCGGCGGCCCGCGGCCCACACGAAGGGGCGCGCGGCGATGTGGTCGAGGTAGGCGCGCACCGCCTCGGCGGGCTCGGTGAAGGGCGCGAAGTCGAACGCCGTGTCCTGCACAAAGGCCGCATACAGGCCCGGCTTGGAGCCGAAGTAGTGGAAGATGAGGGCCTCCGACACGCCACAGCGCTGGGCGATAAGCTGGGCAGAGACATCGCTATACGGCAGGGAAGCGAAGGTCGTGGAGGCGGCGTCGAGGATCTCGGCGCGGCGTTCCTCGACACTCAGGCGGCGCGTCATGTCATCGAGCCTACATTCCCGTGGAAGGAGCCTACCTCAATGAAACCGCAACTCGCCGACGTGATTTGGTGGCACGTCTACCCCTTGGGTGCCACCGGCGCCCCGATCCGCGACCGGGCAGGCGACGACTCCGGGCACCGCCTGGGGCAGCTGGAGGCCTGGCTGGACTACCTCATCGAGCTCGGCTGCAACGGGCTGCTGCTCGGCCCCATCTTCGAGTCGGTCGCCCACGGCTACGACACGCTCGACCACTACCGCATCGATGCCCGGCTTGGCGACGACGCCGACTTCGACAGTCTCATCGCCGCCTGCCACTCCCGCGGCATCCAGGTCATGCTCGACGGCGTGTTCAACCACGTGGCCCGCACCCACCCCTGGGTCGCCGAGGGCCTGGCCGGCGACACCGACTGGGAGGGCCACGGCGAGCTGGCCACCCTGCACCACGAGGACCCGCGCGTCGTCGACGCCGTGGTGGACATCATGTGCCACTGGCTGCGCCGCGGCATCCAGGGTTGGCGCCTGGACGTGGCCTACTCGGTGCCGCCGGAGTTCTGGCGCGCCGTGCTCGCGCGCGTGCGTGAGGAGTTCCCCGATGTGCTCATCCTCGGCGAGGTCATCCACGGCGACTACGCCGCGATCACCGAGGCGGGCACCCTGGACGCGGTCACCCAGTACGAGCTGTGGAAGGCGCTGTGGTCGTCGATCGCGGACACGAACTTCTGGGAGCTCGACCACGCGATTGGGCGCCACGCGGAGATCGCCGCGCGCACCCTGTCCAACACCTTCATTGGCAACCACGACGTGGACCGCATCGCCTCGAAGGTGGGGCAAAACGGCGAGATTATCGCGCTCGCGCTGCTGATGAGCCTGCCCGGCATGCCGAGCATCTACTACGGCGACGAGCAGGGCTTCGAGGCCATGCGCGGCGAGGGCTTCGCCGCCGACGACCCCGTCCGGCCCCCGCTGCCCGCCACGCCCGCGGAGCTGTCCGAGTTGGGCGGTTGGGTGCTTGCCGAGCACCAGAAACTCATCGGCGTGCGCCGCCGCAACCAGTGGCTCACCCACGCCGAGGTCGAGGTCTTAGACAAGCAAAACGCCACGATCTCCCTGCGGAGTCGTGGCGAAGACGGCGAGGAAATCCAGACCGACGCGTGGCTCGAGCCCACCTATGGGGTGCGCATCCGCGCCGGCGAAGAAGTCCTCTACGAGTGGGAGGCCTAAAGCGGCAGTGAGGAGCCCTGCCCGTACTGGGCGAGCAGCTGCTGCGCGATGACCGCCAGGTCCGGCAGGCGCACCGTGGCCACGTTGGCCACCGGGGCGTCGAAGGTCGGCACGCCCTGCGGCGCGAGCACGATCAGCGGGCGAGCCTGCTGGGCAGGCTTTGGTGCAGGCTGCGCGGGCTTCGGGGCAGGTTTCTGAGCTGGCTTCTGTGCCGGCTGGGCAGGCTGGGTATTGCCCTGGTTGCCGCCGGTGGTGCCCTTCAGCCCGCAGCGGTTGGCCGCGTTTTCCACGCGCGCGAGCGCGTCGAGGATCTGCGGGCCGCGGCTGTCAAAGCGAGCGATGGTGCGCGCCTGGCGCACCTTGGCGTTGTAGTCGGCGTCGTTGGTCCAGTACTTCTCGGCCTGCTCGCAGGAGATTTCGCCTGCGGGCAGTTTCGCCAGCGCGTCGTCGATAGCGTCGGCCTGGGCGGGTTGGGCGGAAATGAGGGTGCCCGCGACGGCGGCGGACAGAGCGAAAGCGCGAATCTTCATGCGGCCCAGTATGTCACGGATGTGACGGATGTGAAAGGGGTGCGAAAGGGATTAGGCCTTGACCATCCGCCGCACCACGCTCCGGTACGCCTGCACCGTCAGCTCCACGTCCTCGACGTCCACGTACTCGTCGTGGCTGTGCAAAAGGTCGAGCACCGTGCCCAGGGTGCGTTCGCGTTTGTGCAGCGCGAAGCCGTAACCCACCCCGCCCTTGCGGCGCGCAAACCGCAGGTCCGAGCCGCCGGCGGCCAGGGTGGGCACCACGGCGGCGTCGGGGAAGAACTCGCCGAAGGTATCGACGATCGCCTCGTAGAGCGGCCCCGAGGTCGGCGAGACCGAGGCGTCCTCGGTGATCAGGTGGGTGATTTCTACCTCATCCGCCATGTCGCCAAGCGCGTCGCGCAGCAGCTCGTCGATCTCCTCCTGCGTCTGGCCAGGCAGCGGGCGGATGTCCAGCTCCAGCGAGGCCTGAGAGGGCAGCACGTTGATCGCGCCGCCTGCGCGCAGCACCGTCGGCGCCACGGTGAGGTGGCTCATCGCGTGCGAGTAGCGCTCGAGCTCGCCGAAGGCCTCGTAGCCCTCGCCGGCGAGCAGGGCCGCTTCAGTTTCCGCATCAAACTTCCACGCCCGCACGTAGCCGGGCCACGGCTCGTCGGCGGTCACCGGGGGTGTAAGCGCCGCGATGCGCTCGGCCACCTTGCCAATCTTGGCGATCGTCAGCTCGCGCCCGTGCGGGGACGAGCCGTGGCCGGCGTCCCCGTGCACCGTCAGGCGGCGCTGCGCAGCACCCTTCTCGCCGACGACCACGACCAGCGCGTCCGAGCCGTCCTTCACCGGCAGGTGCGAGCCGCCCTCCTCCGACAGGCAGTTCTTCCAAGAAAAGGCGTCCGGGTGGTGCTCGGCCAGCCAGCCCACCCCGAGACCGCCGCGGGCCTCCTCGTCCGCGCAGCCGACGAACGTTAAGGTGCCGGCCGGCTGCGTGCCGCTTAGGGCGACGTCGCGTACCACTGCGGCCATGGCGGCGGTGATGTAGAGCATGTCGGTGGCGCCGCGGCCGTACACGCGGCCGTCGATAAGCTGGGCCCCGAAGGGGTCCTTGGTCCACTTCGCCGCATCGACCGGCACCACATCGGTGTGTCCGAGCAGCGTCAAAGGCTCGGCGTTCGGGTCCGAGCCCTCCAGCGTGAAGGCGATGGAGGTGCGCCCCGGGTGGGACTCGAAACGCTCGACGCGCACGTTCGGCGCGTCCGCGAAGAAGCGCTCAAGTGCGTCCGCCGCCTTGTGCTCCTGCCCGGAATCGGGGGTGAGATCGTTGACACAAGAAAGCTGAATTAATTCTTGTAGCAGCGTAAGTGTCGTCTCTGTAAGCGATGCTGGGGTAGTCAATTTACGCCCGCTTTCTTAAGTTTGACTCATGGGGTAATTTACAGGTGTTGAAACGAAAAGGGCGGCCACGCAACGTATGTGCGCGGTCGGTGTCAAGGATAACGTGCGCGCATTGGCGCACTCCTTGGGCAGAGCGGAGGTAGAGAAGCAACAATGGCTCGTAGGGAGGGCAGTACGGACCCCCGCGCAGTACGGACGCGGAAAGCCTTTCTCACTGCCACGAGGGACCTCCAACTGGAGCACAAGACCGAGGACATCACGGTCTCTGCAATTGTGAAACGCGCCGGCATGAGCCGGCAGGTCTTCTACGAGCATTACGACGGCCGCGACGCGGTGGTTGGCGCCGTCATTGAGCGCATCTTCCGCCCAGTCATCGAGGAATACATCGAGGAGTACACGCACGGCGACGGCCCGCGTACCGCCATCGCGGTACTGGTCAGCGGCATGTACGAGGAGCGCGACCTGTTGCTCAACGTGGTCGGCGGACCCGCCCTGCCCGCCGTGCTGGCGGTCTTTACCACCCCGGAGCAGCCGATGCTGCGCAGCGCGGTCGAATCTCTGCAGGGGCGCATGGGCGAGATCGACCCGCAGCGCCTGGAGGACCTGGGCGACCTTTTGCGCGCCGGGGCGTTCCGCCTCCTGGTCAAGTGCGTTCGCGAATCTGACAGCGCCGAGGAAGCGGCAGCGCGCGCCTCCGCCGTACTCGACGTGCTGCGCGAGGCCCTCTAGCACCATGGCACGGAGGGAAAGCAGCGTCGACCCGCGCGCGGTCCGCACCCGCGAGGCGCTCGTGGGTGCCACTATCGAGCTTTTGGCGACGAAACGGGTCGACCAGCTCTCAGTCTCCGCCATTGTGAAGGCGGCCCGAGTCAGCCGTCAGGTGTTCTACGAGCACTTCCAAGACCGCGACGGTGTGGTGCTCGCGGCCGGGGAGGCCGTGCTCGTGCCCGCCTACAGCGAGTTCGCCGCCAACTTTGTGGGCGATACGAGCTACCCGGAGCAGGTTCGCCGCCTTTCCAGTGCGCTTGAGCCGCACCGGCAGATGGTGTGCCACCTCATCGACTCCCCGGTCCACGCGAGGTTGAACCAGACGCTGTCCAACCTGCTGTTCTCACCGATCCGCGACGGCCTCAAGGAGCTGCTCGAGGCGCAGGGCAAGCACGTCTCTGGCCAGCTGCTGGATGACACGGCCATGTTCATGATCTCGGGCACCCAATACCTGTTCATCAGCGCCTACCGCGACCGGCTCGGGGCAGAAGTAACGGCGGAGCGCATCGAGCAGGTGCGCCGCCTCCTCGCCGGATTTTAAACCGTGCCGAGCGCGGCGGCGAGCTGGTCGAGGGCGTCGGTGGTGTCGGAAAACGACCCGACCTCGCTCGTCGCGGCCACGGCGACGCCGTAGCGCTTGTCGCCGAACGTGGCGTAGCCGAACTGGCGCGACTCCCACGTCCCATCCGGGGTATCGCTCCAGCCTCCTTTGAAGGGAATACCCAAAGTACCCAGGCCCCAGGCCTGCGACTCATCGACGTGGCTCATCAGATCGAGCACGAAGGCGGTGGTGTCGTCCGGTTCGGCATCAGCAAGTTCCGCCAGGTAGTGGCCGTAGCGCGCCTGGGATTCGACGGACCACTCGCTCATCCCCCACGTCGGTGACAACGCTGCCTGCGTGTCCGCCTTGGCAATTTCTTCGCCAACGAGCTTCTCGGCCCCGCCGGCGGCCTCCAGGCACCACCAGAGCTGATCGGTGGAGGCGTTATCCGAGATCTCAATCATGGTGGTCACCAGCGCCTCGCGCGTCGCCTCGTCGACCTCGCAGTGCTCGAGGGCGGCAAACGCCACCGGCACTTTGACGGTGGACCAGGTGTGCAGCATGCTGGTGTCTCCGGCGCGGATGGCGGAGAAGTCGTCGTCGATAAGCACGATGCCCAGCGCGGTGTCGGTGTCGCGCGAGATGGTTTCCACCTGCTCTGCCAGCCATGCCGGGTCCACGCCCAGCTGCTCATCCATCTCGGTCAGCGGGGCGGGGTGTTCCTCGGGCGCCTGCTGGCACGCGGAAAGCGCGCCCACTGTGCCCACTGTGCCCACCGTGCACAGCAGCGCGGCGATCGTCCGCTTCACAGCTTCCGGAACTCCTTGCGCAGGTCGAAGCCGGTGTGGCCGTGGATCGACTTGATCGTGCGGTAGTTGCCGGGCTGCGAAATCGTGGTGGTGGTGCCGTGCGCGAGCATGTGCTCCGAACGGCTGAGCTCGCGAATCGCCACCAAGCGCACCCGGTCGGGGTGCTCCTGCACCAGGTCCGAGTAGAGCATAGGGTCGTGCTGGCCGTCGTCACCCACCAGCGTCCAGCGGATGTTGGGGAAGTCGACGATGAGGTTGCGCAGCGCGACCCGCTTGTGCTCCTGGCCGCTGCGGAAGAGCCCGGTCGGGGTCGGCCCCCAGTCCGTGAGCAGCAGGGGACCGGGCGGGAGCTTCTCGCGGGCGATGAAGTCCGTGAGCGTGTCGTAGGTGTTCCACGCGCCGGTGGAGACGTAGAAGGTCGGCTCGCCTGCTTCGAGCATCTCCGCGTAGAGCTCGCGCATGCCGCGCACCGGTTGGCGCGTATTCGTCTTTTTCACCCAGGAGTTCCAGGCGGCGAGCATGGCGCGCGGCAGCATCGTTACCATGATCGTGTCGTCGACGTCGGAAATCAGCCCGTGCGTGACGTCATCGGCGATGATCTGCACCCGCGCCTCGCTCGGCTCGGCGCTCAACGGGGTGCGCACGGTGGCGGTGTGCCACCCCGGCTCCAGCCCGTGGTCGAGGAGCAGTACTTCGAGGTAGCCGTTGCGGTCCGTCTGTGCGGTGACGCGCTGGCGGCCCAGCTCAACGGTCACGGCGATGTTGGGGACCTGGGTGGTGAAGAACTGGCGGTAGCCGCGCTCCACCTCGGTTTTCGGCTCGCGCTCCGGGTCGGCCATCAACACCCGCCCGAGCACGCGGGCGCGCTCCGAGTTGCCGTAGCCGGTAAAGCCTGTGACCTGCGGTACCCACCCGCGGCGCGATTTCGCCTTCACGTCCACACTGTTGATGCGGTGCTCCGCCCAGCGGACCACGTCTGAAAATCCCATAAGCCAGTAGTCTAGGCGCTATGGATATTGTCGGAAGTGCGCACGTGGCCGTCGATACGCTCATCGAGCTCTACACCGCGTCGTGCGAGCGTGCGCGCGACGCGATGACCAGCGGCGACTACGCGCGCTACAAGGATGTGTACTACCCCAAGCTCTCAGTAAAGATTGACAGCTGGGCGCCGGTGGATCGCTCCGAACCCTTCGGCTACGTGGATGAGGCCGGCGTGTACAGCGCGGAGCTGTCGCGCCCGGATCTCATGGCCCCGTACCTGCGCTCCCAGCTCGAGGCGCTCACCAGCAATTACGAGTGCGAGATCAGCGTCGGGTACTCGGACACCCGCATCCCGCCGGAGTACATTCGGGGCATCGGTGCCCGCCCCGCGAACGCCCCTGACGTGCCGCGGCCGACCCTCGACGAGGTGCACGACGCGATTATCGACGGCCACTGGGACGCCTTCCACGGCACCGAAAAGCCACTGTTCCACTTCGGCCCCCAGCGCTTCGATTTGGCGCTCGCCCGGCTCGAGCACTACACGGGTATCCAGGTCGAGTCGCTGCAGAAGTACATCCTGTTTACCAACTACGACATGCACGTCACCGAGTTTGTGAAATTTGGTGAGGCAGAGCTTGCCCGCAAAGGTTCGCGCTACACGCGTCTGGTCGTGCCCGAGGGCAACGCGAAGCACCAGATGCCGCGCTACGACCTGGTCACTGATGGCGGCGATGGGATCACCATGATCAATATCGGTGTCGGCCCCTCAAACGCGAAGACGATCACCGACTCGCTGGCGGTGCTGCGCCCGGAGGCCTGGATCATGATCGGCCACTGCGCGGGCATGGACGCACGCATGCGCATCGGCGACCTCATCCTGGGCAACGCCTACGAGCGCAAAGACACGGTGCTCGACGAGCACATCCGCCCCGACTCTCCCATCCCCGCGGTGCCGGAGATCCAGCGCACCCTGGAAAAGGCGGTTTCCAAGATCTACGGCGAGGACACCGCGCTGATGCGCACCGGCACCGTGCTGTCCACCGGCGACCGGAACTGGGAGTGGAAGACGCCGCGCGACCTGTGGGAGTGGCTGCGCGGCTCCACGGCGGCCGCGGTCGACATGGAATCCTGCACCATCGCCGCCAACGGGTATCGCTACCGGGTCCCGTACGGCGCGCTGCTCGCGGTCTCCGACCTGCCGTTGCACGCGGTGCCGAAGCTGCCGGCGGCCGCCCAGGCCTTCTACTCCAACTCGAAGGAGGCGCACGTGATGTGCGCAGTGCGCGCGATGGAGAAGCTGGCGAAGAACCCGCAGCGGCTGCGCACCCGCAAGCTGCGCCGCACGATTGGAGAGCTGCCATTCCGGTAGATTCCTTCAACGACCCGGCTGTACGGATGGCGCACGCGAGCGCGGTGCGCTCCATCGAACGGGTCGTGCACGAAACCACCGCGCCCACGGACCCGGAGCTTGCGCGCGAGCGGGTCGTGGCGCAGCTGCGCGCCGGCCGCGTCCTGGTGATTACGGGCGCAGGCGTGTCCACCGACTCCGGCATCCCCGATTACCGTTCGAAGGGCGGCCGCCTCACCAAGGGCCGGCCGATGACGTACCAGGAGTTCGCCCACTCGCCGGAACAGGTGCGCCGCTATTGGGCGCGCGCGTTCGTCGGCATGCAGTTCATGCGCGCCGCCGCCCCGAACCGCACGCACTTCGCGCTGGTTGAGCTGGAGCGCGCCGGGCTGCTCACCGGCATTGTCACCCAAAACGTCGACGGGCTGCACCTTGCCGCCGGCTCGCGCAAGGTCATCGCGCTGCACGGGGACATGGAGGAGGTCGTCTGCCTCGACTGCGGAGCGCACCACGCCCGCTCGCTTATCGACGCCCTGCTCACCCAAGCCAACCCCAACTACTTCAACTCCGTCGAGGTCACTGGCAGCATGATCAACCCGGACGGCGACGTGGAACTGCGCGCTACAGACGTCGAGCGCTTCCGCATGATCGACTGCCCGGCGTGCGGCGGCCAGCGGCTGAAACCCTCGGTGGTGTATTTCGGGGAAAACGTGCCGCGGGGGCGTCGTGAAGCGGCGCACCAATGGCTCGAGGAGTCCGCGTCGGTGCTGGCGCTGGGCACCTCGCTGGCGGTGATGAGCGGCTACCGTTTCGTCATCGACGCCCGCAAGCAGGGCAAACCCGTCTCGGTGGTCAACGGCGGGCCGGGCCGAGGCGACCCGAAGGCGACGACGCTGTGGCGCACCGGGGTCGCTGAAGCGATGGACGCGATCCTCGACGGGCTGGAGCTTTAGGCAGTTTTGGCCGAAAAGTTGACGCTTTCTGCGTTGTCCCAGACCTGCTTGTCCAGGATCTTCTCGCGCGTGGCCACCACGGCTGCGACGACGGCCTGGCCGGTGACGTTGACCGCGGTACGGCCCATGTCGATGATCGGCTCGACGGCGAGCAGCAGACCCACGCCGGAAAGTGGGAGCCCCAGCGTAGACAGCGTGAGCGTGAGCATGACGGTCGCGCCGGTGGTGCCGGCGGTGGCGGCGGAGCCCAGCACGGACACAATCACGATGAGCAGGTAGTCGGTCGCGCCCAGGTCGATGCCGTAGAACTGCGCGACGAACAGGGCGGCGATGGCGGGGTAGATGGAGGCGCAGCCGTCCATCTTGGTGGTCGCACCCAGCGGCATCGCAAAGGAGGCGTACTCGGAGGGCACGCCCATGGACTGCTCGACGGTGCGCTGGTTGACCGGCATGACGCCCATGGAGGAGCGGGTGACAAAGCCGAGCATGGTCACCGGCCAGACGCGGCGCGCGAACTCAACAACGCTGATCTTGTTTGCCGCGAGTACGAGCGGGTAGAGCACGAAGATGACCAGGGCAAGCCCGATGTAGATGGCCAGGACGAACTGGCCCAGGTTGCTTAAGGCCTCCCAGCCGTAGGTGGCGACGGCGTTGCCGATGAGCGCCGCGGTGCCGATCGGGGCGAGGCGGATGACCCACCACAAAACGACCTGGACGACGGAGAGCAGGGACTCGGAAAACTGGATAAACGGCTCGGCAGACTTGCCCGCCTTCACCGCGGCGATGCCGATGAGCAGGGAGACGACGAGGATCTGCAGGACGTTGAAGCTTACGGACTCGCCGTTTGTACCCAGGCCGAGGAAGTTGGAGGGCACGACGGAGTCCAGAAAGCCCATCCAGGAGCCGGTGGTAGACGGCTCTGCGGCCTCGGCGGCGTCGACGGTGGAGTTCGCGCCGGGCTTGAGGATTGCGCCGACGGCGATGCCGATAATCACCGAGAAGAAGGCGGTGATGGCGAACCAGATCAGCGTCTGGGCGGCAAGCCGGGCTGCGTTGGTCACCTCGCGGAGCTTGGCGATGGAGGTGACGACCGCGGTGAATACCAGCGGCGGGATCAGCAGCTTGAGTAGCTGTACGTAGGTGCCGCCGACCCAGTCGAGGAGTCCGGCGAGCCAGTCGTTGGCGACAAATCCGAGGATCAGGCCGATGATGAGGCCGTAGATAACTTGGGCACCGAAGCCGGTGGCCCACTTGGGTAGAGACATGCGCGCTCCCGTTGGAAAAGTGGACAGATCAGTTTTTACTTGCCAGACACTAGCAGGTTGCAATGAAATTACTAATCTGAAAACTGTAGACCGAGTAGTATGGAAACATCTTCTGACACATCTCAAGGAGCACACCATGGCAGGCATTTACTCTTTCGAAGGCAAAACCCCGCAGATCCACCCGAGCGCGTACATCGCACCCGGGGCCACCATTATCGGCGACGTCACGATTGGGCAGGACGCCAACATCTGGCCCGGGGCGGTGCTGCGTGGCGACGTCGGCAGCATCGTGATCGGCGCGCGCTCCAACGTGCAGGACGGCGCCGTCATTCACGTGGAGTACGGCCACACCACGGTGCTTGAAGAGGACGTCACGGTCGGCCACCTGGCGCTGGTACACGGCTGCCACGTCGAGTCGGCGTGCCTAATCGGCATGAGCGCGACCGTGCTCTCGGGCGCGCGCGTGGGCGAGGGCAGCATCGTCGGCGGCGGTGGCGTCGTCTTGGAGGGCCAGGTCGTCCCGCCCTTCTCCGTGGCCGCGGGCGTGCCGGCGAAGGTGCGCAAGACCTTGGAGCCGGACACGCGCGAGCAGCGGGTGGAGCACGCGGCCGGCTACGTCGAGCTAGCCCGCCGCCACCGCGAGGGGCTCGCGCAGCACGAGGTCTAGGGCGACGGCGCGGGCGATATCACGCACCACCTCCTGGTGCGAGGGAATCATCCGCAGCGCCGGCGGTTCGGCGGCCTCCTCGCGTACGGTGCGGGCGAAGGGGGCGGTGGACAGCGGGTCGTCGATAAATGCGCTGCCGGCGACGACCACGGTGTCGGGCGAGTATTCGCTGCTCAGCTCGGCGACGAGGCTGCCCAGGCCGCGGGCGCGTTCGTCGAGCGCGGCGCGGGTTCCGGCGGTGCCGTCCTTGACGGCGTCGACAAGCGTGCAGACGTTGGGGGCGCCGATGCTGTCGAGCAGGCCGCGGGTGGTCAGCTCGCGGCGCTGCACGCGGATGGGGTGCACCCCGTCGGCAGTGGAGACCGCGCAGCCGATCGAGTCGTCGGCGAACAGCGCCATGATCGAGGAGGGGGTCAGGTCGCGGCTCGACTGCATCTCGGAGCCAATGATCGCCGCGCTAATCGACGACACCTCGACCGGCACAGCAAACTGCTCTCGCATCTGCCCGGCCAAGTCCACGCCGTCCCAGCCGAGGTTGAGCGCGATGACGGTGCCGTCCTCCGAGACCGTGCCCGAGGTGGTCACGCCGACGGTCGCGAGCGGGCGGTTGAGCCCAGCGGTGAGCCGGTTGAGCCCCGCCATGAGGTGTTGCACCACGTCGTCCTGGCTCAGGTGCGCGACCGGCAGCTCGAGGTCGGTGCAGCGCAGGGTGCGCCCCCGGATGTCGAAGACGGCGATGTAGGCAAAATCTGTGCCGACGGCGATGCCGGCGTGGATGGCTTCGCGCTCGTTGAGCTCGATCGGGATCGTGGGCCGGCCGCGGCCGTTGGCGCGGGCGAGGTCGGTGCGCTCGTTGACGAAGCCGGCCTGGGTGAGTGCGGCAATGGCGCGGGTCACAGTCGGTTGGGAAAGCCCGGTGGCCTCGACGAGCTCGCTGCGAGAGGTGAGCTCTTGGAGGCGGATGAGGTGGAGACACTTCGCCGCAGGGGTGCTCGGATGGGTAAACGGCGCAGTTGTGGAACTCATGTGAATATATTTACTCACTGACAGACCGCTTTGTCCAGTCGGGGGGTTGAGTATGCCGCAAAAGAACCACCTCACCACCTCAAACGCCGATCTAGACAGCTTGGTTTGTTTTGCGGCGGATCGTCATCAAAAGCCCAGTTGGGATAGACTGCCCTCTCATGACTGATCCACGGAACGAGCGCGAGCCTTCGCTTCTCGACGCCACGTGTGAGGACTTCGTCTACGACTACGCCGAACTCACCCCCACCATGGGCACACAAATCGGGCTCGAGGGCTTCGACACCGAGCTGGAAGACTTTAGCCCCGAGTACTGGGACGCTGTGGCGGACCGGGTCCGCGACCTCATCGCGGACGTGGACGCGCTCAACGACTCCACCGACGCCTCCGACGACGAGGACGACTTCGACGACGTCGACCGGCTCACCGCCGCGATCCTGCGCGACCGGCTCTCCTTCCAGCTGGAGCTGCACCACCGGGGCGAGTTCCTGCGCCGCCTGAACAACATCGACTCCCCGGTGCAGACGATCCGCGACTCCTTCCTGCTCATGCCGAAGGTCACCGAGGAGGATTTCGAGCACATCACCGCGCGGATGGCGAAGGTGCCGGCGGCGCTGCGCGGCTACAAGGAGTCGCTGACCGAGGCGGCGAACAGCGGCAACGTCGCCTCGCACCGCCAGATCGACGCGGTGATCAACCAGTGCGAAAGCCTCGGCGAGTCCGGCTCCACCCTGGACTACCTGGGCATCCCGGTCGGCTCCAAGGTGGTCGAGGAGGCGAAGGAGGCCTTCGCTTCCTTCGCCGACTGGCTTTCCACCGACCTCTCGCCGCAGGCGAAGCACGAGGACGGGGTGGGCCGCGACCGCTACGAGCTGTTTTCTGAGTTCTTCCTCGGCCGCGAAGTGGACCTCGACGAGGCGTACTGCTGGGCGCGCGAAGAGCTGGCCCGTACCGTCGAGAAGCAGGAGGCGCTTGCGAAGTCGCTCTACGGCGCGGACATGACGGTGGCGGGCGCATACCGGCGCCTCAACCGCGAAGAGCGCTACACCCTGCACGGCACCGACGCCCTGCTTGCCTGGATGGACGAGGTCAACGAGCGGGTCCGCGACTGCTTCGACGGCACCGAACTCGCGGTGCCGGAGGACCTGCCGCCTGTGGCGACCGCGATCGACCGCACCGGCTCCGGCGGGATCTTCTACACTCCGCCGAGCGACGACATGATCCGGCCGGGCACCATGTGGTGGTCCGTGCCGGAGGGGCAGGAGACCTTCCACACGTGGCAGGAGCTGGCCACCGTCTTCCACGAGGGCATCCCCGGCCATCACATGCAGCAAAGCAGCGCGCTGCTCAACCGCAACGAGCTCAACCTGTGGCGCCGCTCCATGTGCTTCAACTCCGCCCACATGGAGGGCTGGGCGCTCTACGCCGAGCACCTCATGGAGCGCTTCGACTGGTTCGAGGACCCTGGCTACCGGATGGGCCTGTTGGATTCACGACGGCTGCGGCTCGCCCGCGTCATGGTGGACATCGGCGTTCACCTGAAGAAGACCACCCCGGACGGCAGCGGCACCTGGGACGCCCAGTACGCGAAGGCCTTCCTCCGCGACAACTGCGCCATGCCCGAGACACACCTCACCTTCGAGCTCGACCGCTACATGGGCTGGCCCGGGCAGGCCCCCTCCTATGCCATCGGTTACCGGGATTGGTGCAACCTGCGCGAGCAGGCGCTCGCCCAGGGGATTGGCGCTGGCGAGTTCCACAGCAAGGCGCTCGCGCTCGGCTCAATGCCGATGGACATGCTCACGAACGAGGTGCTCCACCACTAAGGATCTTGGGCAGCCACCC
>ERZ1673749.529-NODE-529-length-40667-cov-8.754408_pt1 | contig 40667 bp, 38 predicted proteins | sample MGYA00580204_ERZ1673749 | MGnify/ENA primary metagenome ERZ1673749 (study PRJEB41218, sample SAMN15661745) | gut metagenome | host: Homo sapiens | place: Canada: London | collected 2015-08-20/2019-03-30 | study: EMG produced TPA metagenomics assembly of...
AGGAGATCGTCAGCTCCGCCATGTTCTTCCTGCTCTCGGTAGTTTCTTCCAGCATTATCTTCGTTCTCAAAGGGTCGCGTTCGCGGCAACGTCGGTACGCAGGCGGGCTAGCTTGCCGCGCGTGGAACCGTCAATTACCTCATCGCCAACACGGATTACCAACCCACCGAGGAGGCTGGGGTCAACCTCGGAGTGGATAGCAATCTCACGACCGTAAATCTTCTCAAGCTTCTGCGTCAGGACGTCACGCTGGGAGTCAGAAAGCCCCTCAGCAGTGGCGACACGTGCCACGGTCTTGCCCCGCAGGCCGGCGAGCTCGGTGGCCAGCGCCACCAGATCGTCCACCGGGTTGTGCTGCGGGCGGCCGATGACCTGCAAAGCCAAAGCCTCGGTGAACATCGTCACCTTGCCGTAAATCACGTTAGCCAGCAGCCCTCGCTTCTTCTCGGATACCGCAGTGCGGTCCGACAACAGCTGGGTCAGATCCTTCTCGCGCTCCAGCAGGGTGGAAAGCTGGTAGAGCTCCTCCTCCACCTGCTCGAGCTTGCCGTCCTTCTCGGCGCCGCGCGCAATAGCACGACGGCCAAGGTTGACAAGCCCGGTGCGGAATTCGCGCGGGGTGGACCACTCCTGCTCCGCTGCTGCCAGCAGAATCTGCAGGGTCGGCTCCGCGACTTTTCCGCCAAACACGTCGCGCATCACGCCGGTGCGCTGAGCGCCGCTTACCGAGCTGTCGGCAACGGCGATGCGCAGCGCGCGCTCCCCGTCGAGCTGGTCGACGATGAGGAACAGTTCCGCGCCGATGTTCATCGCAGTGGCGACGGCGTTGTCGGAATTCTGGATCAGCTGATCGAGCTGTTCCGAGACCTTTGCTTGTGCTTCGCGACTCGCTGCCTTCATCTCGCCTACTTTCTCGTCGAGACGTTGTCGAGCTCAGAGAGGAAGGAATCGATCGTGTTCGAGCGGCGGGTCGAATCCGACAGCTCGGTGCCCAGCAGGCGCTCGGCAAGGTTGATCGAGTTCTGGCCCAGATCGTTGCGCAGCTCGGCAACGACCTGCTCACGGGAAGCCAGAAGCTGCTTCTCTCCAGCTTCTACAATGCGCTTGGACTCAGCCTCGGCACGGGCGCGAGATTCCGCCTCGATCTCCTTGCCCTTTGCACGGGCAGCTTCGCGGATCGCAGCGGCCTCGGCGCGTGCCTCAGCGAGCTCTGCATTGTTCTTTTCCAGGGCAGCCGACGCTTCAGCCTGGGCAGCCTGAGCGCGCTCAATGCCACCCTTGATTTGGTCTTCGCGCTCCGCCAACACTTCCTGGAACTTCGGAAGCACGTACTTCCAGAAGAGGAGGAAGATAATGATGAAGACGACAAGCGACCAAACCACGTCGTACGGAGCGGGGAAGAGAATGGAAGGCTCCGACGTAAACGGAATGTCCTCCGACCCTTCAGCCGCCACGAGAAATTCGTTGACGTTAGTCATTGGTTGCTCCTGTTCTAAAAAATGGACTCTTAACGCTAGGTTCGCTAGCTCTTCTTAGAACAGGAAGCCGGCAACAAGGCCGATGAGGGCAAGTGCCTCGACGAAGGCGATACCCAGGAACATGGTGGTACGCAGCTGGCCAGCCATCTCCGGCTGACGAGCCATACCCTCGACGGTCTTGCCGACGAGCATGCCGATACCGATGCCAGGGCCGATGGTTGCGATGCCGTAGCCGATGGACTGCAGGCCGTCGAACGCGGTGACAGTCTCGTTTGCCTGGGCGAGGATGATGTCGTTCATGTGAAAGTCGTTCCCTTTCTAGGTGCTCCCCCGCGTCCTTGGTGCGGGAGAACGAGTGACAATGTGGAGGGGTTATTCAGTTAGGCCGTGTGGTCGCGCCATTGTTAGTGCGCATCCGCATGCAACGAGAGCTCAATGTAGACCGCCGTCAGCAGCGCAAAAATGTATGCCTGCAGGAAGATGACGATCAGCTCATAGAGCGTAAACAGGATCGCTGCAATGATGGTCAGGCCACTGAAACCAGTCCATGCGTTGAGCTGCCAGAAGAAGAAGTTCGTGGCAGAGTACAGCAGAACCAGAATGATGTGGCCGGCCAGGAAGTTCGCCATGAGACGAATTGCCAGGGTGACCGGACGCAGAATGAACGTCGAGAAGATCTCGATCGGTACCACCAGGATGTGGAGGAACCACGGCAGTCCAGGAATGACGGTGGAGTGCTTGAAGTAAGCAATTCCGTAGCGCTGCACGCCTGCGTAGATCATCGCGATGTATGCAACAGCAGCCAGCACGATCGGCATACCGATGCGCGCGTTAGGCGAGATGTTGAGGAAAGGAATGATCGTCGCAGCATTCATGAACAGCACGGTGAAGAAGATGGTGGCGATGACCGGCAGGAACCGCTTGCCGTCCTTCTTCCCCAGCGTGTCTTCTGCGATGTGGATGCGGACAAAGTCCACACCCATTTCTGCGAAGTTTTGCAGACCCTTAGGAACCAGCTGAGGCTTCCTAAAGGCAATAACAAAGAGGATCGCAAGGATCGCTGCCACGAAAAGGCGGACGATCATGATGCGATCCAGCGCGAACCATCCATTGGCAAAGTCTTCACCAATGAACTGGCCGTACGTGTGCCCCGGGAAAATTTCTGGACCAAGTTCGGGTGCGTGGAAACTACCCTTCATGGCCAAAGTTGTAACGCTCAGCGTTCTCTCCCGTTCTCGGGCCGCATTCGAGTGAATGCGGTGCGATGGACGTCTTCATCAAGGCTGTCTCCCACGGCGGACTCCGTCGCACATCTGCTACCGCGGGGACAGGGGAGTCTCTTTAAGGCAGCGTGAGCCAGCATGCGCTGGGCAGTCCCCTGCCTCAAGTAAGCCCGTCGGATACTTTAACAGGTCATCGTGAGTTTCCTGGACTTTGGGGGCCGCGTCACACATGCAGCGCACACCACTACCCGATTTCGGGGTAAAGATGCACTACAAACGGCATGTTTCCACCCCTGTAATGTCTGTCACACAACCGCGAACAGGGGTAGTGTTTTTCGCACTTTCAGGCACCATCCGCACGGCGCGGACAATCGTCGACGACCGGCGCGCTACCCCAAGTAGGCAGTGCGCGAGGTGATCACACCCCATGCCTCTGCAGTCAGCGCGACCACGAGGGCTGCGAGCGTCGTGACGGCAAAGGCGGTATTGTCATAAAACTCGAAGCCACGCAACCAGACGAAGAGCAAAATCAAGACCACCATCTTAACTAGCCACCCGCCGAGCACCACTGCCATGGTCATACTGGGCGTGGAATTCGATGTCGCCAGCACCGACGCTGCGGTGGCCAGCACGAAGCCGCCGCCAATGGCCACGCCCATCAGCACGCCCCAAATGCCCGGCAGCTCGCGCGCCGCGCCCCACCCCATAAGGCTGAGAACCGTGAGTGCAAGAAGCGCACCTGCCGCGATCTTCAGCGCGCGGATAATGGGCAAGCGCTGGTCGGTGAACTCGTCGGTATCGCGTACGTTCAGGTCAGGCTTGGAAGTGCTGGCGTTGCTTGGGTCCGGCGTGGAAGTACTCACGCTGCGCCATCTTACCCAACCTGAGCCGGCGCTTATGCGCCCACTCGCCTACTTTGGTGCCCTCGTCGGTCCGATCTTGCCCGCCCGCAGGGGCACGAGCGTGAGCAAGAAGGCTGCGAGCAGCAACGCGAGCGTGAACACCACTGCCGCCCGGGGCGGCACCACGGAAAAGCTCACGGCGCCGAAGGCGACTGCCGCCACCCACAGGTAAAGCACCACAACCGTGCGTCGGTGCGTGTGCCCCAGGCGTAGCAGCCGGTGGTGAATGTGCCCGGAATCCGCAGCGAATGGGCTCTGGCCGCGCGCCGTGCGGCGCACGACAGCCCACAGGAGATCCGCCACCGGCAACGCGATCGCCGCCAGCACCACGATGATCGGGCTCACCAGCGCGACCAGGTCTGCTGTGCCGTACAGCGACATGTTGATCTTGCCCGACGCCGAAATCGACGCTGCGGCGAGCAGCAACCCAATGAGCATCGCCCCGGAGTCCCCCATGAAAATCCGCGCTGGCTCGAAGTTATGCGGCAAAAACCCTGCGCAGATTCCCACAAGCGCAGCGCAAATAATCGCTGGCGGGTAGGCCGAGACCGCGCCACCCTGCTCGTGGAGGACGGTGAGTGAAAAGACGAGAATCGCGCTGCCGGCGATCATGCCGATGCCAGCAGCCAGCCCGTCGATGCCATCGACAAAGTTCACGGCATTGACCAGGAGCACGGTAAACACCGCCCCGAGCGCCATGCCTTGCACTTGATCCAGGATCAGCGTGGTGCCCTCACCGAAAGGCAGGAAAAACACGGTGAAGGAGATGCCCAACACGCTCATGATGATTGCGGCGAAAAACTGCCCAATCAGCTTCGCCAGCGCCCCGAGCTCGTAGAGGTCGTCGACAATGCCGACGACCACGATGGCGAACGCCCCTGCAAGCACAGCAGTCATTTCCGGGGTGATCGGCGCGAACCCGCGGGTCAGGGCTGGCAGCTGTTCGGCGAGAAAGACGGCGCACACGAAGCCGGTGAACATCGCGAGCCCGCCCACCGAGGGGGTGGGCTGCGTGTGGACGTCACGCTTGCGAATCTCCGCGACCCGCCCGGTCCGCACGAGCAGCGAGCGCACCGGGCCCGTGGCCAGATAGGTAATTGCCGCCGCGACCAGGAGCACCAGTCCGAGCTCGCGCAGCGGCACTCCCGCTCCCGTCATCTCCTAGCGCCTCCGCAACTGCTCCGGGTCAAGGTTTAAGACTTCACCGATGCGCTCAGCGCTAATCGCCGCCTCGCGCAGAATGACCGGCTGCGGCCCGGAGATGTCCACGATGGTGGAGGGCTCCCCCACCTTCGCATCCCCGCCGTCAAGGTAGATACCGACGGCGTCTCCGAACTGCTGCTTGGCGTTTGCGGCGTTGAGCGCAGGCGGATTGCCCGAAATGTTGGCCGAGGATACAGCCATCGGGCCGGTACGCTGTAGCAATTCAAGGGCGAGCGGCTGATTTGGCATCCGCAGTAACACAGTGCCGCGGGTATCCCCGAGGTTCCACGGCAGGCTCGGTGCCTCCGGCACGACGATGGAAAGCCCGCCCGGCCAGAACGCCTCAACCAGGGTCTTCGCGGTATCCGAAAACTCTCGCACGAGCCCCTGAATCGTGGTCCAGGATCCGACGAGCACCGGCACCGGCATATCTGGGCCCCGCCGCTTGGTGGCAAGCAGGCTCGCCACCGCATCGTTGTTAAACGCGTCTGCGCCAATGCCGTAGACCGTATCGGTCGGCAGCACGATGCATCGCCCTGCCTGCACCGCGTCCACCGCGGCGCTCAGCCCTGCTTCCCGCTCGTGCGGATCGAGACAGTGATAAATCTTGCTCCCCATTGGGCTCCTTTACTCCCTTATCGGCTACAGCTTACTCGCACAGACAAACCGCTCTCGCCCAGCGAGATCGCGTAAGGGCTCAGGGCGGTCAAAGGCACCGTTGGCACTGATCACCGCGCGCGTGCTTTCCGACGTCGCGTCGTCGTGTTCCACACCCAACCAGCCACCAGGACGCAAAAGGCGCGCTGCGACCGGCACGAGCCCGCGGATGGCGTCCATCCCGTCGGTGCCAGAGAAGACGGCCTCGTGCGGGTCGTGGTAGACCTCCGGGTCGAGGTCGGGTGTCTCCGGCACGTACGGCGGGTTGGCCACGACCAGGTCGACCCGTCCTCGCAGCTCCGGCAAGAGTTCGGGATCGGTCATGGAGGCGTCGACAAGCGTGAGGCGCACGTTGTTGGTGGCCGCATTGCGCGCGGCGAATTCGCGCGCGATCGGCGAAAGCTCCACCGCGGTGACCTGCGCGGTTGGGATGTGGTGGCCGATGTAGATCGACAGCGCACCTGAGCCGGTGCCCAGGTCCACCACGGTCGGGCGTGGCGTGCCTGCGAGCCTGCGCACCGCCCAATCGGCGAGTACCTCGGTTTCCGGTCGCGGGATAAACACGCCAGGTCCGACCTCTAACTCGAGTGGGCCGAAGGGCGCGGTGCCGGTGATGTGCTGTAGCGGCTCACGCGTCGCGCGGCGCGCAATGGCGGCCTCGAAAGCCGGGGCAAACTCGTCGCTTGGCTCGGCAAAGGCCACGCCCATCGGGCTCGTGCCCAGGAAGTGGGCGGCGATGAGACGGGCGTCGACCTCGGGGGTGGGCACGCCGGCGTCGGCAAGCGTGGCCGCCGCGCGCGAGAGCACCTCCCGCATAGCGGGCCTACTCTGCTTCAAGGCGCTCCTGGCGCTCGTGCGTCTGCAGCGCGGTGATGAGATCGTCCAGATTGCCGTCGAGCACCGAATCCAGGTTGTTCGCCTTGAAGTTGATGCGGTGGTCGGAAATGCGGTTTTCCGGCCAATTGTAGGTGCGGATGCGCTCGGAGCGGTCCATGGTTCGCACCTGGGACGCGCGGCCCTCGGCCTCCGCAGCCTCGAGCTTCTCGCGCTCCAGCTGCTCAAGGCGGGCCTGGAGCACCTGCATCGCACGCGCGCGGTTTTGAATCTGCGAACGCTCGTTCTGGCAGGTCACCACGATGTTTGTGGGCAGGTGGGTGATGCGCACCGCCGAGTCGGTGGTGTTCACACCCTGACCGCCCTTACCGGAGGAACGGTAGACATCCACGCGAATGTCCTTTTCATCGATGTTGACGCTTTCGACCTCGTCGGCCTCCGGGAAAACGTACACGCCCGCCGCTGAGGTCTGGATACGCCCCTGCGACTCGGTGACCGGCACGCGCTGGACGCGGTGCACGCCACCCTCAAACTTCAGCTTCGACCAGGCTCCGTCGCGCGAAGGGTTCTTCGCCTTGACCGAGACCGTCATGTCCTTGATGCCGCCCAGGTCAGTTTCCGCAGCGTCGAGCACGTCCCACTTCAGGCCGTGCTTTTCGCAGTACTTCTGGTACATGCGGGCCAGGTCGCCGGCAAAGAGTGCGGCCTCCTCGCCGCCCGCGCCAGCCTTAAGCTCCATGATGACGTCGTCGCCATCGTGCTCGTCGCGCGGGGCGAGCAAGTCCGCGAGCTGCTCCTCCAGCTGCACGATCTCTGCGGCGAGGCGCTCGGCTTCCTCTGCGAACTCCTTGTCCTCGCTCGCCATCTCGGCGGCCGCCTCGTGGTCATCCTTCGCCTGCTGAAGGGCGTCGTTGGCCTTGATGATCGGCTGCAGCTCCGCGTAGCGCTTGGACAGCTTGCGGAAGAGCTGCTGGTTGGAGGTCACCTCCGGATCGCTCATCTGCGCCTGGATGCCCTGGTACTCAGCGACGTAGTCATCAACCAGTGAGACTTCGTTTGCCATTTACTTGTACTCCTCCGAGTCCTGGTCAGCGACCATCGGCGCAGAATTCGCTACGCCCATGAGGAACTCACCGTTGGATTTCGTCTTCTTCAGCTGCTTAATCAGCATATCGATCGACTGCTGCGGGTCCAGCGCCGACAGGATTCGGCGCAGCTTGTGCATCACGCGCGTCTCCTCCGGGCTCATCAACAGGTCATCCTTGCGGGTGCCGGACGGGTTGACATCCACGGCCGGGAAGACGCGGCGCTCGGCGATCTTGCGGTCCAGCTTCAACTCCGCGTTACCCGTGCCCTTGAACTCCTCGAAGATCACGGTGTCGCCGGCGGAACCAGTCTCCACCATGGCGGTGGCGATGATCGTCAGCGAGCCCCCCTCTTCGATGTTGCGGGCGGCACCCAGGAAGCGCTTCGGCGGGTACAGCGCGTTGGAGTCCACACCACCGGAAAGGATGCGGCCCGACGCCGGAGAGGAATTGTTGTACGCGCGGCCCAGGCGGGTAATCGAGTCCAGCAGGACGACGACGTCCTGGCCCATCTCCACCAGACGCTTCGCGCGCTCGATGGCCAGCTCCGCCACGGCGGTGTGCTCTGAGGGCGGACGGTCGAAGGTCGAAGCAATGACCTCGCCCTTGACGCTGCGCTGCATGTCCGTGACTTCCTCGGGGCGCTCGTCCACCAGCACCACCATGAGGTAGCACTCGGGGTTGTTCGTGGCGATCGCGTTCGCGATGTTCTGCAAGATCGTCGTCTTACCAGCCTTCGGCGGGGAGACGATCAGCGCGCGCTGGCCCTTACCAATCGGCATGACCAAGTCGATCACGCGCGTGGTCAGGATCTTCGGCTCGGTTTCTAAGCGCAAGCGCTTGTTGGGGTACAGCGGGGTGAGCTTGTGGAACTCAGCGCGCTGCTTGGCTTCCTCCGGGTTCATACCGTTGACGGAGTCAACGCGGACCAGCTGGTTGTAGCGCTGCCGGTTGCGTCCAGAACCGTGCGAGTGGCCCTGCCCGTTCTGGCGGACCTGGCCGATCACGGCGTCGCCTGCGCGCAAGCCATTCTGGCGCACAAGCTTCTGGTTGACGTAGACGTCAGCGCTGTTCTTGCGGTAGCCGGTCGTACGAATAAACGCCGCGTTGTTGTCCACGATGTCGACAATGCCGGCGACTTCCTGCAGCTCCTCCGGGTCAAACTGCTGGTTGTTGTCCTGCTGGTTGTGCTGGTTATCGCGGTTGCGGTTCCGGTTCCGGCGGTTGCGACGGCCGCGGCGGCCGCCCTGGTTACCGTCGTCGTTGTTGTCTCGGTTGTTGTTGCGCCCACCGCGGTTGTGCTGCTTGTTGTTGCGGCCGCCGTGATTGTCCTGCTCGTCGCCGTTGTTCCTCTCGCCGCGGTTGCGCTGCTTGCCGTCACGGTCGGAGCCCTGCTCGCCGTCGCCGTGCTGATTGTTGCCGTGCTGGTCGTTACCGTGCTCGCGGCGCTCTTCCTCGTGGCGGGCCCGGTTCCGGCGTGCGCGGCGAGCTGCGGAACGGGACTCGTACTTCTGCCCGCCCTGGTCGCCGTCACCGTGCTGGTCGGCCTTGTCGCCCTGCTCGCGATCCTGCTTCTCGGCCTTCTTCTCCTCCGCGTTGGGCGCAGCGTGCTCCCCTTCTGCGGGCCCAGCGGCTCGACGCGAGGCGCGACGCCGCTGACCGGCCTTCTCCTCGGAAGCGGGCGCGTCGTTGCTGCCCTCGTTGGCCGCTGCGGCCTCAGCAGCCGCGGCGCGTGCCTTGCGCGGCACCTCACCGGTCACGATCGCCTGGATGAGGTCGCCCTTGCGCAGCGCGGAGACGCCCTTGAGGCCCTGTGCCGCAGCAATCTTGCGCAGCTCAGGGATTTTCAGTGCGGAAAGTTCGGCAGTGTTGCCGCTAGCTGCCGCGTTACCCGTGTCGGTCACGAATGTCCTTTCGTCGCTTGACCAGTGTTGTCTACGCGCCCTGCGGTGTGTTCCCGCGCGGGCGTACTGGAAGCCTTGCGTGTGCAGTATGAAAAACTGTGAAGCTGTTGATGACGGGCGGTGCCGCCACACTCGCACCCCTTCACCGTGGCCGTGCATTGTGGTGATGTACTGGCCTGTGCTCCTGGCGACAGCCCTTCGCGGCCCGTCGCAGCTTCAGTGCCTGTAGCCTTGAAGTCTCGGGAGATAGCGGGGTATGTGGGCGCGCCCGTTACAGCATTGCCCAGCGCCGCGAATCTGCGGTGTGGCCATGCAGCACACACGAGACAGCCACGAATGACTCTGGTGGTGCTACGGCACGATGTGGGCACGGTTGCAAACCCGGCAATTAGTGTAACGCATCTTCGCCAGATCGTAATGTTGGGCCGCGCGTTTCTTGTTGGCCGCGGCGAGAAATTGGCCCCGCTTTCGCCCGGCGCGCCACGGGCTAGACTTAGGCGCATGCTTTCAACGATGCAGGAAGTGCCGTTCTCTGTCGCTCAGATTTTGCGCTATGGGGCGCAGACGCACGGCTCGACGAAGTGCACGACGTGGCGCGCCAGCGGTGCGGAGGAGTGCACCTTCGCGGATATCGGCGCTCGCGCGAGTGCGTTCGCCAATGCGTTGCACGATGATTTGGGCATCGACGGCGATCAGCGGGTGGCCACCTTTATGTACAACTGCGCCGAGCACCTCGAGGTGATGTTCGCGGTGGCGGCCAAGGGTGCGGTGTTTACCCCGCTGAATATCCAGCTGATGGAGGATCAGATCGCCTACATTGTCAACCACTCGGAGGCGAAGGTCATCGTCGCCGATCCGCGGCTCGCCCCCAAGCTGGGCCGCCTACTCGAGCATTGCCCGCTGGTAGAAAGGGTCGTCTTCACCGGTGCGGATCCGCTCGCGGAGGTCACCGCGGATGCCGCGCCGATGCCCGAGTGGGTGAAGTTGGAAAGCTATGAAATGCTTCTCGACGGCCGCAGCACCGTCTTTCCCTGGCCCACCCTGCCCGAGAACACGGCCGCGGCGCTGGTGTACTCGACTGCGACGACCGGTGCGCCGAAGGGCGTGGCGTACTCGCACCGTTCGCTGTGGCTGGAGGCAACCAGTCTGCGCGCGATGGACTCGCTGGCGGTCACGCACGGTGAGTCCTTCCTGTGCTGCATTCCGATTTATCACGTGCTGAGTTGGGGCGTGCCTTTTGCCGCGTTCCTCGCGGGTGCGCCGTTGGTGCTGCCGGATTCTGACATGTCTGCGCCGACGCTCGCCAAGCTCATCGCGTCGACGCACCCGCGTGTCGCCCACGGCGTGCCCACGCTGTGGATTCAGCTCATGGTGCACTACCTGCACAATCCGCCGGAGCGCATGAGTTTGCAGGAGCTGTTTGTGGGAGGCTCGCCGGCCCCGCCAGCGCTGATCAAGATGTGGGAGGAACGCTATGGCGTGGACGTGGTCCACGTCTGGGGTATGACGGAGACCTCGACGGTGGGCACGGTCGCGCGCCCGCCTTCGGGTGCCTCCGGTGAGGCACGCTGGGCCTACCGCATTTCGCAGGGACGCTTCTCCCCCGCCCTGGAGTACCGGGTGGTCAACGACGGCGAGGTGATGGCATCTACTGACCTCACACAGGGCGAGATCCAGGTGCGGGGCAACATCGTCGCGAAGGGTTACTACCACTCGCCGACGCAGGAAGCAGGCGAGCTTGCGTCTGAGTTCCGTGGCGAGACCATCACGGACGCAAGGAAGCACTTCACGGCCGATGGGTGGTTGCGCACCGGCGATGTGGGCACGGTGACCCACGACGGGTTTATGACGCTCTACGACCGTGCCCGTGACGTTATCCGTTCCGGCGGCGAGTGGATTTACTCGGCCCAGGTGGAAAACCTCATTATGGAATCGGATGTTGTCATCGAGTGCGCCGTCATCGGCATCCCTGACAAGAAGTGGGGCGAGCGTCCGCTCGCGGTGACCAAGCTGATCAAGGGGATCGAGGGCTCAGCCCGGACGGCTGAGCGGCTGCGCGAGGGCTTGTCCTCGGTGCTGCCGAAATGGATGGCACCGGAGTACTGGACGTTTGTGGAATCCATTGACAAGACCTCGGTGGGCAAGTTTGACAAGAAGGACCTGCGCAAGCACTTGGCGCGCGAAGAGTACGACATCATCGCGCTGCCGGGGCCAGGCAACCGTTCGCATGGCAACCCCTCGACGGCCGAAGTGGAGGCAGCCCACCCGGCAGACGGCGAAAGTCAACGCTCCTAATTTTTGCCTCGTCTTTTCGTGATTATTCGGAAAGCGCGGGGCAAAGCCTTATAGTGGGGACACTATGCCCAACACACGCACGCTGGATGATCAATACGGCCGCACCGCCCGCGACCTACGGGTCAGCCTCACCGACCGGTGTAACCTGCGCTGCACGTATTGCATGCCCGCAGAGGGGCTTGAGTGGATGCCGACGGAGCAGGCGTTGAGCGACGAAGAGACGATCCGCCTCATTCGCCTTGCGGTGGAATCACTGGGTATCCACCAGGTGCGATTTACCGGGGGCGAGCCCTTGCTGCGCAAATCGCTCGAAGACATCGTTGCAGCCACGAAGCAGCTGCGTATCGACGGTGGCGACACCGCTCCGACCACTGCGCTGACCACAAATGCGCTCGGGTTGGCCAAGCGCGCCGACGCCCTTGCGGCAGCGGGCCTGGACCGCATTAACGTCTCTTTAGACACCACCAGCCCGGACCTTTTCGCGCGCTTGACCCGTCGGGACCGCATTCAGGACGTGTTCGCCGGCATCGACGCCGCGCTCGCCGCGGGGCTGACCCCGGTGAAAGTCAACGCGGTGGTGATGCCCGGCGTCAACGAGCATGGCATCCTTGACCTCGTCGACTTCGCGTTAGACAAGGGCCTTCAGCTGCGCTTTATCGAGCAGATGCCGCTTGGTCCCCGCGAGAAATGGAAGCGCGGCGACATGGTCACCGCGCGCGAGATTCTTGCGCAGGTGGAGACTCGCTTCCGGCTTACCCCGGCGGAAAAACCGCGCGGGTCTGCACCCGCAGCGCTGTGGAAGATCGCTGACGGTGCGCGCGAGGGCACGCTCGGCGTGATCGCCTCGGTCACGCACCCCTTCTGCGGTGCGTGCGATCGGACTCGCCTCACCACCGATGGTGCTATCCGCGCCTGTCTCTTCTCCAAGACCGCCGACGAGGTCTCGCTGCGCGACCTCATGCGCGCGGGCGCAAGCGACGCAGCACTCGCCGACGCGTGGGCGGAGGCGATGTGGTTGAAGAAGCCGGGGCACGGCATTAACGACGTCGGCTTTTTGCAACCGGAGCGCACCATGAGCGAGATCGGCGGCTAGCATGCACGCACCTGAGCAACCAACAGCACGCCCGAGCATTGCCGAGCACCTCGAGCGGGTGCTCGCGCTCGCCTCCCCGCGCATCGAGCGCGAGGTGCCGCTGGATCAGGCAACCGGCCACGTCCTTGCCGCACCGGTGAGGGGGCGACTCGCAGTCCCGCCCTTTGCCAATTCTGCCGTCGATGGTTTTGCCGTCCACGCAGCCGACGTGCGCGGCGAGGGCCCGTGGACGCTCCCGGTCGCCGGCGACGTGCCCGCGGGATCAGCGGCGCTTCACTGCCCGGCCGGACACGCGATTCGGGTGATGACGGGCGCACCAATCGCCGACAGCGATGGCGACCTCGTCGTTGTTCCCGTCGAGCAGACAAACATCCCCCGCGGACCGCACCCGCTGGCCACCGAGGTGACTATCACGCGCGTCGAGGCGGGCCGCACCCACATCCGGGCCGCCGGCGAAAACGCCCAGCCCGGCGATACCATCGCCACCCCTGGCCTCCGCGTTGACGCGGGCACGCTCGCCGCGTGCGTGTCGACCGGGGTGCGCACAGTAGACGTGTACGCGCACCCCACCATCGCCGTGGTGTCTACCGGCAGCGAGCTGAAGGCCTGGCCCGACGAGATTTCCGGTGCGCAGATCCCGGATTCGAACTTGCCTATGGTGGCCGAGCTCGCGGCGTCGGCAAGCGAGCAGCGCGCCCGCGTGGTGCGCTACCACGTCGACGACGATCAGGCGGCCGAGGCGACGCTGCGCCGCGCCGCCGCCGAGGCCGACCTGGTCATCACTTCGGGCGGGGTGAGCGCCGGTGCCTTCGACATCGTCCGCGCGGTGAGCTCGACAGATGCGGGCATGTGGTTTGGCAAGGTGGCCCAGCGCCCCGGCAGCCCGCAAGGTGCGGGTACGTTCGCCGGCACGCCGCTTGTGTGCCTGCCCGGCAATCCGGTTGCGGCTTTCGTCTCCTTCTTGCTCTACGGGGCCCCACTCATCGCGGCGCAAGCAGGAATCTCGCGAGGCCTGCGCTTCTCGGAGCGGCCGCACATACTCGCCGAGCGCGCCGCAGATTTTGTCAACACGGCGAAGCCGGGTGTGACCTACGCCGTGCCGGTTCGGCTGCACCACGCCGATGGCCGCACGGTCGCCGAACCCTTCGCCCCGGCAACGGGGTCGAGTTTCGTGGCATCGTTGACGGGAATAGACGGGCTGGCGATCGTGGATGCGCCCCATGGCCCCGTCAAGGTTTACTTCTAAGGAGCAACAATGCGTTTTACCCACCTGGACGACTCCGGCGCGGCCTACATGGTCGATGTCACAGAAAAGCAGCCGACGGTACGCACCGCGACGGCCCAGTGCGAGGTTGCCTGCTCGCGCGAGGTGCTTGAGGCGCTGGCCAACGGCACCGTGCCTAAGGGTGACGTGCTCGCTGTCGCGCGCGTGGCCGGCATCGCCGCCGCGAAGCGCGTGCCGGAGCTTTTGCCGCTGGCGCACACCATCGGCGTGCACGGCTGCAAGGTCGATCTTTCGCTGCAGCCGGACCACGTGTTCATCGAGGCCACCGTCCGCACGGCTGACCGCACGGGCGTGGAGATGGAGGCGTTGACCGCGGTCAACGTGGCAGCGCTGTCGGTGGTGGACATGGTCAAGGGCGTGGACCGCTCTGCCTACATCCGACGCTGCGGTATCACCGCCAAGTCCGGCGGCCGCTCCGGCGACTGGTCGCGCACGCTGCCGGAAGCTTAAGGCCGTGCAGACTCCTTCGCTCGGTGTCATCATCCTTGCGGGCGGCCGCTCGACTCGGATGGGCGCAGAAAAGGCCCAGGTCAAAGTCGACGGCAGGCGGCTGATCGACCGCACCCTGGCCGCACTTCCTCCGTACGAGGCGGCCGTCGTGGTCTCCCCTTTCCCGCTGCGCCTCCCCGAGATGGCGCGCCTTAGGCAAACCACCGAGGATCCGCCCTTCGGCGGGCCGGTGGCCGGCATTCACGCCGGAGTCCGCGCCCTCGACACCGAGCTGGTCGGCATCATCGCCGTGGACGCGCCGCGGTCCGGGGCACTGCTGCCTGAGCTCTCACAGGCGCTGCTTCGCGAGCCCGGCGCGCACGCCGCCGTCACCCTCGCAACCGACGGCTACCTCCAGCCCCTCTGCGCGGTATGGCGCCGCGCAGCGCTGGTCGAAACGCTTGCGCGCACCGGCACGCGCGATATCGCGGCCAAACGCCTGCTCGCCCCGCCCGTCCGCATCGTGCAGGTGCTTGGCGACGGCAACGAGCAGGACTACGACACTCCCGAACAACTCCGCGCCCTGGGTGAGGTTGAGCTCTAGTTAGCCCACCCACTCGGTGAGGCTGGGCCGCTTGCGGGCCGAGGAGCACTACGTCGAGACCTTCGACCAGCGCCGGCGCTGCTCGCTGCACCTGAGCTACTACGCCGTCGGCGATACTCGCCAGCGCGGCGCCGCCATTTTGGCTTTCCGCCAGCAGCTGGCCGCGCTCGGCGTCGAGGAGCTCTCCGATGAGCTGCCAGACCACCTGTGCGTGGTGCTCGAGGCACTCGCGCTTGCCGACGCCTCCGTGACCGACAACGCCATCGCCATGGTGGCCAGCCACCGCGACGGCATCGAGGTGCTCCGCCGCGCGCTGAGCGACCTGGGCTCGCCGTACGCGCACGTGATTACCGCGCTGTGCATGGCGCTGCCTGAGATGGCCCCGGAGACGGTGCAAAGCTACATCAACCTGATCCGGCAGGGCCCGCCCGCCGAGCTCGTTGGTATCGAAACGCAACCCCTTCCCTTTCCCACCGCAGTCCCCGAACACAGTTAGGACTTCTACATCATGACCGGCATTGAAGCATTCCTGTGGGTGGCCTTCCCCTGGCTGGCCATCGCCGCATTTGTCATCGGCATCATCTGGCGCTGGCGCTACGACCAGATGGGCTGGACGACGCACTCCTCGCAAATCTACGAATCGAAACTCTTGCGCCTCTCCTCGCCGCTGTTCCACTGGGGCATGGTCTTCGTGGTCATCGGCCACCTTATGGGCCTGGCGATCCCGAAGGGCTGGACCCGCGCAATCGGGATCAGCGACCACGCCTACCACCTGATCGCCACCATTCCCGGCACCATCGCCGGCGTCGCCGTCGTACTCGGCATCCTTGGCCTGCTGTACCGCCGCGTGGTGAACCGCTCGGTGTTCCTGTCCACCGCCACCTCCGACAAGGTGATGTACATCCTGCTGGTCGCGGCCCTGTTCTCCGGCTTCATCGCCACCGTGTCCACGCAGGTTTTCGGCGAGCCCGGCGGGTATGACTACCGCGAGACCATCTCCCCGTGGATCCGCCAGCTGCTGATCTTCAACGCACAGCCCGAGCTGATGGTGCAGGCACCGTGGCAGTTCAAGGTTCACGTCTTAGCAGGGTTCACGCTCATCGCAGTCTGGCCCTTTACCCGACTGGTGCACGCGTTTTCGGCACCGGTTGGCTACTCCACGCGTCCGTACGTGGTCTACCGCTCCCGCGGGGCCGAGGTGCAAAGCCGCCGTACCGAGGACCAGTGGAGCCCGGTGCGCTCCAACGCGGCGCAGCTCAAGCGAGAGAAGATGCTCTAAGCTGTAGGCACTTTACGTTCCCCCAGTGCGAAGGAGTCCACGTGCGTTGTTCCCACGCCCTCGCGCTGCCTGCGGCGGCCATCCTCACGCTTACGGTGGCCGGCTGCGGCGGTGCGGAGTCTACGGAGTCTACGGGATCTACGGAGACTACGGAGTCCCCAGTGGCATCCGCGTCTACCGAGCTCACAGTACTGGGGGCAGCGTCGACGCGCGTGCTCAACGAGGACGTGGAGCGTGTCAGCGGCGAGTCGCTGACCTTCGTCAACGCAGGCTCCTCGGCGCTCGTGCAACAGCTTGCCGACGGCGCGCCGGGCGACGTGCTCATCACCGCCGACGCCAAACACATGCACGACGCCGTCGAAGCAGGCCTGGTGCGCGACCCGCAGGTCGTAGCAACCAACTCCATGGTGCTGGTCGTGCCGAAGGGCAACCCAGCAGGCATCAAGAACGTCCACGACCTGGAAAGCGGGGACGCCAACCTGGTGCTGTGCGACGAGCAGGTGCCGTGCGGCGCAGTCTCGGCACAGCTGATCGAGGCGAACTCGCTCAATCTCACCCCGGTCTCGCTGGAGCACAACGTGGCGGACACCCTGGGCAAGGTGGTGACTGGCGAGGCGGACGCCGCCTTTGTCTACCGCACTGACGCAGCAGCCGCCGGCGACGCAGTCGAGGTCATCGACATCCCACACGCCCAGGAGTTCCCCAACACACTTGTCGCAGGCGTAGTCATTACGACCGAGCACCCAGAGGATGCCACCGCGTTAGTCTCGCTGTTGGGCAGCAGCGAGACCGCAGCGCTGTGGCAGAAGTACGGATTTACACCCGCGGCATGACGCGAACACCGCCCTCACCGGTTGCGCCGCTGAAGCAGCCGAACACACCAATCGTGACGGCGCTGGCGGCTGCCGCGCTGTCGCTGATCGTCCTGCCCGTGATCGCGCTCGGCATACGCGTGCCCTTCGACCAACTCGGCGAGATCCTGGCACAGCCCGAGACCCGGGACCTACTGGGCGTCACATTGCGCTCCGCGGTGTGCGCCACGGTGCTCGCCATGGTGCTCGGCGTCCCGCTCGCACTCTGGCTGCAGCGCCTTGAGCGCGGCGCACGGCTGGCGCGCCTGCTTGTGCTCTTACCTCTCGCGCTGCCGCCAGTGGTGGCGGGTCTCGCGCTTACCGCATTTCTCGGCCGCCGCGGCCTCGCCGCACCACTGCTGGACCTGTTCGGGTGGCAGTTCGCCTTCGCCTTCCCCGGCGTGGTGGCCGCCCACGTCTTCATCGCACTGCCCTTTGTGGTGATCACGCTCGATGCCGCGCTGCGCCAGCTCGACCCCGAGGTCACCTACTCGGCCGCCGCAGTGGGAATCTCTCCGGCCAAGACAGTGCAGCAGATCATCCTGCCCGCCATCGCGCCTTCGCTCGTCTCGGCCGCGGGGCTCGCCTTTGCCCGCTCACTCGGGGAATTCGGCACCACGCTCACCTTCGCCGGCTCCATGCCGGGCACCACCCGCACGATGCCGCTGGGGATCTACCTTGCCCGAGAGGTCGACGCCGCGCTGGCCTACGGGCTCTCCGCCGTCCTCATTGGCCTGGCGGTGCTCACGCTCGCCGCCACCGCGCTGCCCGCGCTGTGGACCCGGCGCGCCCCGGAGCAGCAAGCTCGCGCCACCGGTGCCATCGACGTCGAGCGCTTGCGCGAGCTCACCCGGCCCGCGGATGGCGGGAGCGCGGTCGAGGTCGGCGGCGTGCGCTTCCCTGCCAACGCGCTGACGACCCTGATCGGCCCAAACGGAGCGGGCAAGACGACGCTTGCCGGACGCGTCGCCGGCCGGCTACGCGGCACGCAGGTGCGTGTCGGCGAGCGGCGTGTCGACGGCCCCGACACCCGCCCGGTCCCCGCGTTCCAGCGCGGGGTGGTCCTCCTCACCCAGAACCCGGGCCTGCCGCCGACTGCGACGGCAGCGTCCGCCATCACGATGGTCACGCGCGATGCGCAACGGACATCCGCGCTCCTTGCCGCTGCCGGGATCAGCGAGCTTGCCGACGTCCCCGTCCGTGCGCTCTCCGGCGGGCAGGCCGCGCAGGTTGCGCTCCTCCGCGCACTAGCCACGCGGCCTGCCGTGCTCATCTTGGACGAGCCGCTCGCGGCGCTCGACGTCGACGTCGCCGCCCAGTGGCGCCAGGTGTTGCACGCGGCGCGACACGACCGCACCACCGTGCTGATTACCCACAACGCGCTCGACGTGGTAGCGCTCGCCGACTTCGTCGCGGTCATGCGCCGCGGGCGCGTGGTGGCCTTCCGCCCGGCCGCCGAGGAGGTGGCGGCGCCTGCCACCCGCTTTGCCGCGCGCCTGGTCGGTGCCAACCTGCTCGCGGGAACTTTCGACGAACACGGCGTGCTGGACTCAGCCTTCGGCCCGATTCGCGGCCTCAACGCTTCGCCTTGTGCCCCAGGCACGCGGGTGCGGGCGACATTTGCCCCGGCAGCGCTCACGCTCGTCGGCCCGGACCACGTGCCTGCACACGGCAGCTCTATTGAGGCAAAGGTGGCACACGTCAGCGTGCTGCCGAGCGGGCAGGCCAGCGTGGTACTGCGCCCGCCGCAGGACAGCGGCAACGACAACGAGTATTGGCTCACCCTGCTCGTCGACCACGCAACGGCGGTGCAGGCGAGTGTCTCGCCGGGGGCGCAGCTTTCGTGCGCGCTCGATCCAGCGCAGGTGCGGGTAACTGCGTGCTAGCCGCCAGCGAATGGGGGAAGCACGTCCACTCGCTGCGCGCCGGCAAGCGCGGCAGTAGGCTCCGCCCGCTGACCGTCGACGAGGAAGGTGCAGCGCGGCACGATGTCGGCGAGCGTTTGGCCTGCGTCGGTGGTGCCGGTGTGGCGCGACGTGGCGTCGGCAAGCAACTGCTCGAGGGTGTCGAACTCGCCGACCTGCTCGTGTGCAGTGCCGGTGGCGGCCCGTGCGGCGGCGAAGTAGTGGATCTGCATGCCCTCACCATACCGACTCGCGCAAGCCGTACCATGGCCCCATGACCCGAACCCCCGAAGCCCACTTCGCCGCTGTCAAAGCCGCGCTCGGCTCGCGCGGGCACGAAACGATTCCCCCGCTCGAGGCGGCCGCGCGCGGCGCGATCCTCGGTCAGGACGTCGCCGCGAGGCGCGAGCAGCCGTCCTTTGATAACTCGCAGATGGACGGCTACGCGGTGGGGTCCACCGAGGCGCGTTCGGCGCGCGTCGGCGCGACCATCGCCGCAGGCGACGACCCGGCGCATGCCTACCCTGATGGGCTCGGCGAGCTCGCCGCCCCCATCATGACCGGTGCGAAGCTGCCCCGCGGCACGCGCGCGGTCATCCCGGTCGAGGCCTGCACACCCGGCGAGTTTTGTGCCCAAGGCGAGACGGTGCAGCTCCCGGCGACCACGGACGGTGCCTTTGTGCGGCGCGCCGGCAGCGATATCGCGGCAGGCGACGTACTCGCCCGTGCAGGCGAAGCGCTTACCCCGGCGCTGGTCGGCGCGCTGGCCAGCCAGGGTATCGACGAGGTCTGCGTGGTACGGCAGGGCCGGATCGTCATTGTCACCGGCGGCGCGGAGATCGCCCATGCCCCGCAGCAGGCAGGCGTGGCGCGCATCCCGGACGCGAACGGGCCGATGCTGCGCGCGCTGGCCGCCCGCCACGGCATCGAGGTGGTCGCGCACGTGCGCACCAGCGACGAGCCGGAAGCGCTGCGCGATGAGGTACGCGCTGCGGTCGAGCGCCACCGGCCCGACGCAGTGGTGACATCCGGGGGAATCAGCCACGGCAAGTTCGAAGTCGTACGGCTCGCCTTCCCCGACGGCTGGTACGGCCACGTCAGCCAACAGCCGGGCGGTCCGCAGGGCTTAAGCACGGTTAACGATGTGCCGGTCATCAGCCTGCCGGGCAACCCCATCTCCACCTTGGTCAGCTTTCGCCTCTACGTCGCGCCGCTGCTCGGACACGCGCCAGCGATGCTGCGTGTGCCGCTGGCGTGCCCGGCAGCAGGGATCGAGGGGCGCGAGCAGTTCCTGCGCGGCCGCGTCGTTGAAGGCCGAGCCCACCCCATCGGCGGCGCCGGTTCCCACCTGTTGGCGCAGGCGGCCGGGGCTCAGTGCCTCATCCGCGTGCCCGCGGGTGCCCGGCTGGGCGCGGGCGAGCTCGTTTCTGTCTACCCGCTGTAGAGTGGAATATCTATGAGAAAAGCTGAAGTTATTGTGGCGTCGACGCGCGCGGCCCAAGGCGTCTACGCCGACGAGTCCGGACCGATCGCCGTGGCCTTCCTGCGCGAGATGGGCCTTGAGACCCCGGAGGCGACCGTCGTGGCCGATGCGGATGTTGAGGCGGCCCTGCGCGCCGCGCTGCTGCGCGAACCCGCTGTGATCCTCACCTCGGGCGGCACCGGCATCACCAGCGATGACCGCACCGTCGAGGTGGTGCGCGACAGCCTCGAGCGCGAGCTGCCCGGCATCGTGTACGCCTTCTACGAGCAGGGCCGTGCACACGTGCCCACCGCGATCCTTTCGCGCGCCGTAGCCGGCGTCCGCGGCAGCACATTCGTCATGACGCTGCCGGGCTCCCGCGGCGGGGTCCGCGACGGCTGCGCCGTACTCAAGCCCATACTACCCCACCTCCTCGACCAGTTGGAAGGACACCATGAGCACTAAGGACCTCGATCCCGCCTACGTGGCCGAGCAGACAGGTGTGGTCACCGGCACCCTGATCACCGACGCACCGCTCGAGGCGCTCGCGGCGCAGGCCAGCGAGGACACGCTTACCCGCGCGATGGGTGCGCTCGTGCGATTCGAAGGCATCGTGCGCGACCACGACGGCGGCCAGTCTGTTGCGACCCTCGCCTACGAGGCGCACCCCTCGGCCTCCGGCGAGCTTGCACGCGTGGCCTCCGAAGTCGCCGCGGCGCACCCCGTTCGCATCTACGCCGCGCACCGCACCGGTGACGTGCCCATCGGCGAGCTCGCGTTCTTGGTGCTGGTGGCCAGCGCCCACCGCGGCGACGCCTTTCGCGCCTGCGCCGAGGTGGCCGACCGGGTCAAGGCCGAGGTGCCAATTTGGAAGAAACAAGGGCTGACCAGCGGTGCAACGCAGTGGGTAGGCATCGATGAGTGATCGCTACCTGCGCCAAACCACGCTCATCGGCGATGCCGCGCAGGCAACACTGCGCGCTGCCCACGTCGCCGTCATCGGCGCCGGCGGCCTCGGCTCACCCGCCCTGCTTTATCTTGCGGCCGCAGGCATTGGGCGCATCACGCTTTTCGACGACGACGTTGTCGACCTGTCCAACCTCCACCGCCAAGTCATCCACACCACGGGCCGCGTCGGCGAGCCGAAGGTGGATTCGGCGATCGAGCAGCTTTCCGCCCTCAACGCCGACACCGTAGTCACGCCGGTGACCGAGCGCCTGACCTGGGACACCGCGCTGGAGCAGCTGGCGGGTGCGGACGTCATCCTCGACGGCAGCGACAACTTCGCCACCCGCCACATTGCCTCCCACGCGGCAGCCCGGTTGGGCATCCCGCACATCTGGGGCTCTATTTTGGGTTTCGAGGCGCAAATGTCGGTGTTCTGGGCCGGCCACGGCCCGGTCTACGAGGACCTCTTCCCTGCCCCGCCGCCGCCGGGCTCGGTGCCCTCGTGCTCGCAGGCGGGCGTGCTCGGCCCGCTTGTCGGCGTGGTCGGCTCATCCATGGCGATGGAGGCACTGAAATGCGTCACCGGCCTGGGCGCCCCGCTGGTGGGCCAGCTGGGCTACTACGACGGGCTCGCCGGCACCTGGGAGTATTTGCCGCTGTGCGCCGATCCAGCGGTTGCGAAACGCCTGCTCACCGAGGACCCGCCCCGAGGTCCCGCGGAAGTAGCAGAGCTCACCGAAGGCGCCACGCTTATCGACGTCCGCGAGCCCGCCGAGTTCGCCACCTCCCACCTGCCGGGCGCGATCAACGTGCCGCTGGGCAGAATTGTAAACGGCTACACCCCGCCGGAGCTCGAAAACGGCGGGGTGGTGATCTGCGCATCTGGCGTGCGCTCCGCGCAGGCCGTCGCCGCCCTCGCAGAGCGTGGCGTGCGCGGGGTAGCCAGCCTGCGCGGCGGGATGGAGCGCGTCGCTCGGTAGTCAGCCCTAGTCTGCAGTGAGCTCGGCTTCGACCGGGCCTGCGACTTCAAGCTCGATGACGCGGAGGCCTGCGTCGCGGGCCTCGTCCAAGATCGCGGCGTCGACAGGCTCGGTGCACAGCACGAGCGCGGTCGGGCCAGCGCCGGAGAGGTAGGCGGCGTAGCCACGGTTGCGCAGGCGGTTGACCCACTCCGCGGTCACAGGCAGCACGTCCGAGCGGTACGGCTGGTGCAGGCGGTCGCGAGTGCCCTCCCACAGAAGCTCCGGGTGGTGCTGGATGGCCACCGTCATCACCGCGGTACGCGAGACGTTGAATCGCGCATCGGTGTGGGTGACGTGGCTGGGCAACACCTTGCGCACCGCGTTCGTCGAGGCGTGGAAGTCCGGCACGAGCGCGTAGGCGCGGATGCGCGGGTCCACCGGCACGCCCACGGCGCGGTACTCCGGCAGCGAGCGGCCGTCGACGGGGATCTCGGTCCAGGACACCACGGCGTTGCCGAGCACGGAGGCGCCCGCGTTATCCGGGTGGCCCTCGAACTCACTGGACAGCTGGACGACTTCCTCGGTGCTCAAGGGGCTGCCGGCGAGCGTGTTCGCGGCCACCACGCCGGCGACCGCGGCGGCAGCCGAGGAGCCGAGCCCGCGCGACTGCGGGATGTTGTTCGTGCACGTCACCTTCAGGCCGGGGGCCTGAACGTCGGCGGCTTTCAGCCCCGAGCGGATCGCCTTGACCACCAGGTGAGAGTTGTCGCGCGGCAAGTCCTCCGCACCCTCGCCGAAGATGTACACCTCAAGGCCGGAGGCGATGACCTCCACCTCGACGGTGTCGTAGATGCTCAGCGCGATGCCGAGCGTGTCAAAACCCGGGCCCAGGTTCGCCGAGGAACCGGGAACAGTGACCGTGGCTTTGAGCCCGACTTGTAGATCCGTAGGCATGTGCAACCCTTCCCTATTTATGCGATTTAGGCGTCGAGGCGGATGACCGAGTTGACCGACTTGACCGCGTCGTGGCCCTCCAGGCGCTCGACGATCGCGCGCAGGTCGCGCTCGAGCGCCCTGTGGGTGACCACGATGAGGTGGGCCTCGTCACCGGACTCCTCCTGGCGCACGGCGGAGAGCGACACGCCGTCGTCGGCGAAGTTGCGGGCCAGGTCAGCCAGCACGCCGACGCGGTCGTCGACCGTCATGTTCACGTGGTAGCGGGTGGGCACCTCGTCGAAGCCCACGACCTCGTAGTTGGCGTAGGGGTTCTCCGCCGGGGCGCGGCCACCGTGGACCTTGTTGCGGGCAGCACCGACCAGGTCGCCCAGCACGGCAGAGGCGGTCGGCGCGCCGCCGGCGCCGTTGCCGTAGAACATGAGCCGGCCCGCAGCCTCCGCCTCGACGAAGATGGCGTTGTAGGACTTGTCCACCGTGGCCAGCGGGTGCTCGTTGGGCACCAGGGTCGGGTGGACGCGCGCGTTGACGGCGGTGGTGTTGCCGTTGTCGTCGTACAGCCGCTCGCAGATGGCCAAAAGTTTGATGGTCTGGTTAGACTTCTTCGCCGCGGCGATGTCTTCTGCGGTGATCTTGGTGATGCCCTCGCAGTAGACGTCGTCGAAGGTCACGCGGGTGTGGAAGCCCATCGACGCAAGAATCGCCGCCTTGGAAGCCGCGTCGTGGCCCTCCACGTCAGCGGTCGGGTCGGCCTCGGCGTAGCCCAGGCGCGTCGCCTCGGCGAGCGCGTCCTCGTAGCTCGCCCCGGTGGAGGCCATAGCGTCGAGGATGAAATTCGTGGTGCCGTTGACAATGCCAGAGATGCGCTGGACCTGGTCGCCCGCCAGGGAACGGCGCAGCATGCCCACGACCGGGATGGCGGCGGCCACGGCGGCCTCGTAGTAGAGGTCAACCCCGGCCTCGTTGGCCGCGTCGGCCAGCTCGGAGCCGTGCGCGGCCACCAGAGCCTTATTCGCGGTAACCACCGACTTGCCCGCCTGCAGCGCGGAAAGCACGAGCTTGCGCGGGTAGTCGATGCCGCCGATCACCTCGACGACCACGTCGACGTCCTCGCGGTTGATCAGCTCGGTCGCGTCGTCGGTAAGGTAAATACCCTGCACCTCGGGGGCGTCCTTGTGCTTTTCCACGTTGGACACGGCCACACCGCGGACCTCAAGCGGGCCACCGATGCGGTGCTCGAGGTTGTCAGAAAACTCCTGGATCAGGCGCAGCACCTCGGTACCCACGGTGCCCTTTCCCAGAATGGCAACGCCCACGGCTTGCCCAATTCCCTTGCCCGGGTAATTCCCGTTGCGGCTTTCGGCGCTTGCGACAGTCATGCGTGTTCCTTTTCCTATCTGATGCGTGTGAGCCGGCTTCCCCGGCGCGTACCCGGCTCAGTGTACCGCTTAGTCTATTTCTGCGTAGTTCGCGCCCGTTTTAATATTCGCGGGCCAAAATGTCCTCGACCGTCTCCCGGCGGACCATGGGGTAAATCTCCCCGTCGCGCACTGCGACAACCGCCGGTCGGCCGAAAGAGTTGTAGTTCGAGCTCATGGAGTAGCAGTACGCCCCCGTCGCCGCAAGCGCGATCAGATCGTCGGCGGCAATGTCGTCGGGCCAGCTGCCGTCCTCGACCAGGATGTCGCCGGACTCGCAGTGCGAGCCCACCAGGCGCGTTTGCACCGGGGTGCCGTGGGTCAGGCGGTTGGCCACGCGGGCGTCGTAAAGCGAGGCGTAGAGCGCAGGTCGGATGTTATCGCTCATCCCGCCGTCGACCGCGATGTAGCGGCGCGTGGAGGTGTACGAGGTGTGGACGTCTTTGACCACGCCCACCCGATACAGCGTCACCGTCGACGGGCCCGCGATCGCGCGGCCCGGCTCGACCACGACGGTCGGCGCTGCGATGCCAAGATCATCGGCAACCTCTTGGACCTCACGCAGCAGGTCGCGGGCGACCGCGGCGACGTCGAGGGGCGCCTCGTCGTCGGTGTACGCGATGCCGTAGCCGCCGCCCAAGTCCAGGTACTGCAGCGCGACGTGCTGCTCCTTCCAAATCTGGGCGTACAGGCCCAGTACGCGCTCGGCGGCGAGCTTGAAACCCTCAGCGTCGAAGACCTGGGAGCCAACGTGGCAGTGCAGCCCGGTCAACTCCAGGTGCGGGGATGCAATCGCGGCGACGGCCGCCTCGTAGGCGGTGCCGGAGGCCAGAGAGAGTCCGAACTTCTGGTCCTCGTGGCTGGTAGCGATGAACTCGTGGGTGTGCGCGTCCACACCCGGCTTCGCCCGCACGAACACGTCCTGGACTTGACCAGCCTCTTTGGCTAAGGCCTCGAGCTCGGTGAGTTCCTGGCGCGAGTCGATGACCACATGGCCCACCTTGGACTCTAGGCACAGGCGCAAGAAGCTCTCGGACTTGTTATTGCCGTGCACGGTGATGCGCTCCGGCGGGAAGTCCGCGGCCAGCGCGATACGCAGCTCGTTCTCGCTCGCGACGTCCAGCGCCAGGCCTTCCTCGTCCACCCAGCGTGCGATGTGGCGGGTCAAAAACGCCTTGGAGGCGTAGTGGACATTGCGCGGCGAGCCGAAGGCCTCTGCCATGTCGCGGCAGCGGGAGCGGAAATCGTCCTCGTCGACCACCATCACTGGCGTGCCGTACTGCGCGGCGATTTCAGGCAGCGCGACGCCGGCGATGGTGATCACGCCGTCATCCGTGCGCGCGGCGTTGCGCGGCCACACATGGGCGGGCAGCTGGTTAAACGGCTGCGAATCTGGAGCCTGCATAAAGTTGAAGAACCCTCCTTTAGGGAAACTACATCCGCTCCGGGGCCGACACCCCGACCATGGAAAGGGCGTTGGCGAGCACCTGGCGGGTGGCCATCGCCAGCGCGAAGCGCGCGCGGTGGATCGGCGCGACCTCCTCGTCGGCCTTCGGCAGGACCTGGCAGGAGTCGTAGAACTTGTGGAAGGCACTGGCCAGCTCCTCTGCGTAGCGGGCGACGCGGTGCGGCTCCCGCAGCTCGGCGGCGGCCTTGACCACGGCCGGGAACTCGCCGAGCGTGCGGATCAGGTCGCCCTCCTTTTCGTGCTCAAGCAGGGCGTAGTCCACACCCTCGAATTCGGCGCTGTCCAGGCCCACGGTCTCGGCGTTGCGCGCCAGCGAGCACAGGCGTGCGTGCCCGTACTGCACGTAGTAGACAGGGTTGTCACTCGACTGCTTGGTCCACAGGTCCAGGTCGATATCCAGGCTGGAATCCACCGAGGAGCGCACGAGCGAGTAGCGCGCTCCGTCGACGCCGATCGCATCCACCAGGTCGTCGAGGGTGATGATCGTGCCGGCGCGCTTCGACATCTTCACCGGCTTGCCCTCGCGCACCAGGTTGACCATCTGGCCGATGAGCACCTCGACCGCTTGCGGGTCGTAGCCCAGCGCCTGTGCGGAAGCGCGCAGACGCGCGATGTAGCCGTGGTGATCCGCACCCAGCATGTAGATGGCCAGGTTGTGGCCGCGGTCGAACTTGTCGGCCACATACGCGATGTCACCGGCAATGTAGGCCGCATTGCCGTCAGACTTGAGCACCACGCGGTCCTTGTCGTCGCCAAAGTCGCTCGAGCGCAGCCACCAGGCACCCTCGGACTCGTAGAGGTTGCCGTTGTCCTTCAGCGTCTGGATCGCTGCATCCACCGCGCCCGATTCGAACAGGGAGTTCTCGTGGAAGAAGACGTCGAAATCCACGCCGAACTCGTGCAACGACTGCTTGATCTGCGCAAACATCATCTCCACGCCGGCAGCGCGGAAGGTCTCCTGGACCTCCTCGTCGCTCCCCGCAAGCGCATCCGAATGCTTTTCGACGACCGCGCCCGCGATCTCCTTAATGTATTCCCCACCGTAGCCGTCCTCGGGAGTCGGCTCGCCCTTCGCCGCGGCCACCAGGGAGCGAGCGAAACGGTCGATCTGCCCGCCGTGGTCGTTGAAGTAGTACTCACGGGTCACTTCAGCGCCGGAGGCCTCCAGCACGCGCCCGAGCGAGTCGCCCACGGCCGCCCAGCGGGTGCCGCCCAGGTGGATCGGGCCGGTGGGGTTGGCCGAGACGAACTCGAGGTTGATCTTCTGCCCGTCGTAGCGCTTGGAGCCGCCGTAAGAAGTCCCGGCAGCGAGGATCTCGCCCACCAGCTGGCCCTGCGCGGCAGAGGCCAGGCGCAGGTTGAGGAAGCCGGGCCCGGCAACCTCGGCGGTGTCGATCGCCGCGTCGGCGGCGAGCGCGTCGGCGAGCCAGCCCGCCAGCTCGCGCGGGTTCGTGCCCGCCTTCTTGGCCACCTGCAACGCAACGTTGGTGGCGTAGTCCCCGTGCTCCGGGTTGCGCGGCCGCTCCACGGTCACGGTCTCCGGCACCACGGAGGCGTCGAGGTCGTGCGCGGTAAGTACGGAAACGGCTGCTTGCCTAATGAGCTGTGAAAGATCTGCTGGCGTCATGGGGAGCAAGTCTAATTCACCGCGCGTGCGCTCCCCCACCCACACTCGTCTGCCACCCCCGCCACGCTGATTTCCGCAGGTCAGATTCGCTACATCTGTGATGCACTTTGTCCGGGTTCTTCCTGCGAATACCGTTAACTACATGTCATAATACCTTTAGAATGACGGCGCATACACAGGCTGTACTCGTGTGCCTTTTCGCCATTCTTTTCTCCAACCAAGGACTGCAAATATGGATCAATTCCAAGTCTTCACTGACGCGATCGGCGGGAGCGTCGGCCTTTCGGCGCTCGTGTCCACGCTGCCCCTGTTGACCTTCTTCGTCATGCTGCTCGGTGTCAAAGCCAGCGCACACCTCTCTGGCCTCGTCGCCCTCGGCGCAGCAATTTTGGTGGCCGTCTTCGGCTTCAACATGCCAGTGGGGATGGCCATCTCCTCCGCGTTCCGCGGCGGCTTGTTCGGCCTCTTCCCCATTGTCTTTGTCATCCTCACCGCGATCTGGTTCTACCAAATCACGGTCGCCTCGGGCCGCTTCGAAGACCTGCGCCTGGTCTTTGACAAGATGGGGCACGGCGACGTGCGCATCCAGGCCATCCTCATCGCGTTCTGCTTCGGCGGCCTGCTTGAAGCCCTTGCCGGCTTCGGCGCACCGGTGGCCATTACCGCCACGATGATCCTCGCCCTCGGCATTACGCCGCTGAAGGCCGCGACGATCGTGCTCATCGCCAACACGGCCCCCGTCGCGTTCGGCGCGGTCGGCATTCCGATTACCACCGCAGGTGAGGTCGGCGGCCGCACCGTGGAGCAGACCGAAAACATCGCCGCGATCATCGGTAACATGACGCCGCTGCTCGCGTTTTTCATCCCCTTCATCATCGCCGCCATCATCGACGGCAAGCGCGGCATGCGCGAGACCGCACCGGCGGCCTTCGTCGTCGGGCTGACCTTCGGCATTGCTAAGTGGGCAACGTCCCACTACTTCGCCTACCAGCTCACCGACGTCGTCGCGTGCATCGTCGCACTCGGCGCCGCCTTTGCGCTGCTGCGTTTCTGGCAGCCGAAGGGTGTCGCGGAGATGCGCGAGCGCCTCGAACTGTCTCCCCACACCGATACCGCGGAGCTTCCGGGCCACCGCGTGTGGATGGCGCTCATGCCCTACGCCGTCGTCGTGGTGATCTTCGGCGTGGCCAACCTGGGCAGCACCATCCCCGAGTGGCTCAACTCCTTCAAGCTCGAGTTCGCTTGGCCGGCTCTGCCGCAGGGCTCGCTTCTCGACGCCAGCGGCGCCGAAGTCAGCGCCGACTACTCCTTCGCCTACATCAACAACCCGGGCACGCTGCTGGTCATCTCTGGCCTGTTGGTGGCGCTGTTCTACATCATCTTCGACGAGAACGGCCGCTACACACTGACCTGGGGCCAGGTGGGCAAGGAGCTGACCGACACGATGTACCGCATGCGTTGGTCCGCAGCCACGATCTTCCTCGTGCTCGCGCTGGCCTACGTGATGAACTACTCGGGCCAGACCGTGACCATCGGCGAGTTCTTTGCCAACCTCGGCGGCTTCTTCGCCTTCACTGCCCCCATTTTGGGCTGGGTCGGCGTTGCCGTGACCGGCTCGGATACCTCTGCCAACGCCCTGTTCGGCAACCTGCAGGTCACCGCAGCCCAGCAGCTGAATCTCAACCCGGATCTCATGCTTGCGGCCAACACCACCGGTGGTGTCGTGGGCAAGATGATCTCGCCGCAGTCGCTCGCGATTGCCGCAACGGCGGTAGACATGGAGGGTAAGGAGTCCGAGATCTTCAAGCGGGTCGTCGGTTATTCCTTCGTCTTCTTGCTCGCCGTCTGCATCATGGTCTTCCTGCAGACCAACATTCTCAGCTTCATGGCACCGGTCGTAAACTAGTTAAGGTAGTGCCCGGTTGTCGGAGCAATCCGTCACTAGCAATTCACAATAAGGAGTCCACATTGCGAGTAGCACTGTTTTCTACTTGTATCGGCGACGCTCTTTTCCCTGACGCGCACAAGGCTTCCGCACTTGTGTTGTCCCGTCTCGGCTACGAGGTCGTATTCCCCGAAGGCCAGACGTGCTGCGGCCAGATGCATGTCAATACTGGCTACCAGAAGCAGGCCGTACCCATCATCGAGTCCTACGTCGACGCCTTTGCCGACCCCTCCATCGATTACGTGGTGGCACCCTCCGGTTCGTGCGCGGGTGCCGTGCGCGAACAGCACGTCTCTATCGCCGACCGTTACGGCAACGCCGCGCTTGTCGACGGCGCGAAGCAGGCCGCCAAGAAAACCTACGAGCTCTCCGAGTTCATCATCGATGTCGCAGGCACCGAGGATGTCGGGGCGTTCTTCCCCCACCGCGTGACCTACCACGAGTCCTGCCACTCGCGCCGCTTCTTGGAGGTCGGCGAGCGCCCCTACAAGCTGCTGCGCGCAGTCGAAGGCCTCGAACTGGTGGAGCTGCCCAACCGCGAGGAATGCTGCGGCTTCGGCGGCACCTTCGCATTGAAGATGTCCGAGGTTTCCGCGGCGATGGTCTCTGACAAGGCCCGCCACATCAAGGACACGAAGGCGGAGTACGTCACCGCCGGTGACTCTTCCTGCCTGATGAACATCGCTGGCGCCATGAGCCGCCAGCACACGGGTGTGCGTGCCCTGCACATGGCTGAAATCCTCGCCTCCACCAAGGCGAACCCGTGGACCCCTGAATCAGCCGCGTACTCGAAGGAGAGCATGCTGTGAAAGTCGCACTCGGTAAACCCCAAATGCCGCCCCACGCGAAGGGCCCGAACCACCTGCGTGGCAGCGAGAAATTCCAGAAGGCTGCACACCACGAGCTCGACAACGTCACCAAGCGCCGCAACCTGAATTACGCCACCACTGCGATTCGCGTGAAGCGCCAGAACGTTGTCGACGAGCTGGATGACTGGCAGCAGCTGCGCAACGCCGGCTCCTCCATCAAGCAAGACGTCGGCGCGCGGATGCCAGAACTGCTCGAGGAGTTCGAGCGCAACGTCACCGCCCGCGGTGGCCATGTCCACTGGGCGCGCGACGCGAAAGAGGCCAACGAGATCATCGCAGGACTCATCGAAGAGACCGGCGAGACCGACGTGGTCAAGATCAAGTCGATGGCCACCCAGGAAATCGCGCTGAACGAGGAGCTGGAAAAGCGCGGTATCTCCGCACAGGAGACCGACCTGGCCGAGCTGATCGTGCAGTTGGGCGAGGACTTCCCCTCCCACATTCTGGTGCCGGCAATTCACCGCAACCGCTCCGAGATCCGCAACATCTTCGTCGACAAGATGCCGAACACGGTCGAGTCGCTGACCACCGACCCGGCCGAGCTGGCCGAGGCTGCCCGCCAGTACCTGCGCGAGCAGTTCATGAAGGCGAAGGTGGCCATCTCGGGCGTGAACTTCGGTATCGCGGAGACCGGCACGGTGTCCATCGTGGAGTCCGAGGGCAACGGCCGTATGTGCCTGACCATGCCCGAGACCTTGATCTCCGTGATGGGCATTGAGAAGCTGCTGCCGACCTTCCAGGACCTGGAGGTCTTCCTGCAGCTGCTGCCGCGCTCCTCCACCGGTGAGCGCATGAACCCGTACACCTCCCTGTGGTCCGGTGTGACCGAAGGCGACGGCCCGCAGAACTTCCACATCGTCCTGCTGGATAACGGCCGTACCGCCGCGCTGTCGAACGAGATCGGCCGCGAAGCACTCAAGTGCATCCGCTGCTCGGCCTGCTTGAACGTGTGCCCGGTCTACGAGCGCGCCGGCGGCCACTCCTACGGTTCGACCTACCCGGGTCCGATCGGTGCGATCCTCACCCCGCAGCTGACGGGCATGGAGGACCTCAACGACCCGAACTCCTCGCTGCCGTACGCCTCTTCGCTGTGCGGGCGCTGCAACGAGGTGTGCCCGGTGAAGATCCCGATCACCGACATCCTGTTGGAGATGCGCCACCAGAAGGTGGAGCAGCACAACCCGCCGCTCGAATCCAAGGCCTTCGGCCTGATCGCCATGATGTGGGGCAAGCCGAAGCTCTGGGACAAGGCAGTGCGCATGGTCGCGCTCGGCCGCGTACTCGGCGGCTTCAAGGGCGAGATCTCCTCGATGCCTGCGCCGATCAATGGCTGGACCGACTACCGCGACGTTGCAGTCCCGCCGAAGAAGTCCTTCCGCCAGTGGTGGGAGACGGACGAGGCGCGCGACCTGCTCGCCGCAGAGCGCAAGCGCGGCGTGCCCGGCCGCGATTCCGAGGCCAACAAGACCGACTTTGTCGACCCAAACACCGGAGAGGATAAGTAATCATGGCAGCCAATGTTTCCTCCCGTAACACGGACGCGAAGAAGGAGATCCTGACCCGCATCCGGAATGCGCAGAAGCTCTCCAACGCGCCCGCCTACGTCGAGCCGGTCCGCGAGTACAACACCTCTTCGGACCACACCCCTGAGCAGCTGCGCGAGATCCTCGTCGATCGCCTGCTGGACTACAAGGCCACCGTGGTGGAGACCTCCGAGGCGGATCTGGCAAGCAACATTGCCAAGATCCTCGCCGAGCGCGGCGCGAAGGACATCGTCTACGCCCCCGGCCTGGACGAGTCGCTCTTCGCCGAGTTCGACGGCTCCTCCCGCGCCGATGACCCGGCCGCAGACCCGCGCGAGCTTGGCGACGTCGGTGCCGTCGTCACCGACTCCAAGGTGACCTCCGCCCAGACGGGCTCCATCGTGCTCGAGTCCGGTGATGCGTGCGGCCGCCGCGCGCTGTCGCTCGTGCCCGATCGCCACGTGGTGATCGTGCGCCCGGATTCCCTGGTCTACGGCGTGCCTGAGATGATCAGCCGCATCGATCCGGAGAAGCCGGCCACCATGATTTCCGGTGGTTCCGCGACCTCCGACATCGAGCTGGTCCGCGTCGAGGGCGTGCACGGCCCGCGCGATTTGATCGTGATGGTCGTCCACTAACCCTGCACACACAAAGTGGCCGGTACCGCGAACGGTACCGGCCACTTTGCTGTCATTGTTTCCCGTGTCACGCCTCCTCAAAGGCGCACAATCATCATGCGACACCACCCCTGCAAAACCGTGAAAACTCCCTGGCCCAACCCATGGATGTGTCTAGGAACTCCCGGACTCCCCCACGCCCCGCTCGCTTCTCGACGCCACCTACACACCGATTAACTCCCCACCACCGGCGGGTGCTACGCTCTATCCTGTTGTCTTCACACGCGGAAGCTTCCGCGTCATAGCGCAACGATGTCTCCGTAGCTCAGTGGATTAGAGCATCGGTTTCCGGTACCGAAGGTCGCAGGTTCGAGTCCTGTCGGGGACACTGTTGTCCTCAGTCGCGACATAGTTGACAACTCAGTCGCGACATGGTGGACAAACCGGTGTCTTGGTTTTTATTTTTCCAAGGCACCGGTTTTTTGTTTTTAGGTCAGTGGGGGTTGGCCTTTTCGCCAGTATGGTTTTTGGTAATTGCGGGATGTGTCGATGTAGTGCTCGGTGATGATTTCGCTGGCGCTTGCGCCGGATAGGCTCATGCGCCGGTGGCGGGGTCTCAGACGCTCGTCATGCGCCGAATCCTGTGCTGCCAGCGGCCAAGGTTGCCTGGTGCCTTGCCTGACTGATCCCGGCGTGCCTTTGCGCTACGCGGTGGCTGGTCGGTGTCAACTATGTCGCGGCTGAGGTGTCAGAGAGTGTCAGGAGCAAGGGGCACAGTTGAAAAATACAATTTGAACTGCATCGAATACGAATAATTAGCCTCCGAGAAATGCCGGAGCAAACTATGAAACAATCAATGGCAATAATTACATCAGCGGAATTAAGGATTAAGGGACATGGGCGATTACGCGCCGATTACTCGTGCGGAGTTAGAAAAGACGCTCTGGGGAGCAGCCACCGCACTTCGTGGATTCATGGACGCTTCCGATTACAAGAACTACGTCTTTCCCGTACTGTTCTGGAAGTGGATTAGCGATAACTACTACTACGAAAAAGAACAGTTCGAAGCCGACTATGAAGGCATTGATCTCGATACTGAAACCCGCGATGAGATTGAAGCCGACTATCACGCTTTCGTGATCCCACCAGGAGCATCCTGGGATAACGTGTACCTCAACAAGGACGTTCCCGATGAAGTGCGCGAGAAAAAATCGCACCCGCTGAATCCGAGAAACTACATCGGCGCGAGGATGCGTTCAGCTATGACCTCGATCCAAAACGCGAATCCAGAAAAACTCTCCAACATCTTCGGAGATGCTGCCTATGGCAACCAGGAGCGTCTAAAGGAAGAGGGACTTCGCAACATGCTCGCCAAGTTGGCGGAGCACACGTTTAACGCGGAAACTGTCCCCGGTGATTCGTTCGGAGATGCATACGAGTTTCTGTTAAAGAAATTCTCCGATGATTCCGGAACTGGCGCGGGAGAATTCTTTACCCCTCGCCCAGTGGTGCGCTTGATCACTCGCCTCCTCGACCCCCAACCGGAAGAATCCATTTATGACCCGGCGTGTGGTTCAGGAGGCATGCTTATTGAAGCGTGTAACACGGTTGAAGAGCACGGTGGCGACCCGCGAACGCTTACCTTGCACGGTCAAGAAAAGAACATGACCACGCAGGCGATTGCGCGAATGAATCTCTGTATTCACAATCTTCCTGAGCACGACATTGTTCACGACAACACGCTGCTCGATCCCGGCAACCGTAGACCGGACAACTCGTTTGAAAAGTACGATGTGGTCATTGCCAACCCACCGTTTTCAACCAAAAACTGGGGGCGCGAGACGTGGGTGGACGATCCCCGTGTGATTGGAGAAGTAGCGCCTGATGTCTCTGCTGATTACGCTTTTATTCAGCACATGATCGCTTCGATGAAACCGGAGACGGGGCGGATTGGCGTGGTAATGCCCCATGGTGTCCTTTTTAGAACAAACAACAGTCAAGAGCCGGTAATTCGGCGTGCTCTGGTCGAGATGGATCTAATTCACGCAATTGTTGGGTTGCCAAACAATATCTTCTATGGCACCTCGATCCCCTCTTGCATCCTGATTTTGAAATCCAAGAAGACTACGGAAGAAAAAGGACGAATCCTTTTCATCGATGCTTCAGACCGTTTCGTTAAAGGTCAGAACATGAATGAACTGACTGCTAATGACGAGCGATTCATCCAGGATGCTTACGAGAAGCGGAAAGCCCCTGACGCAACGGTCAGAGTTCGGATGGTCGAACTAGAGGAAATTAAAGAAAACGATTTCGACCTATCCATCAGGAAGTATCTACCCATGTCTCAAGATATCGAGGTGAATGTTGACGATGCTTTTGCTCGATGGTTTGAGGTGAGGGAATTAAGGGAGAGGTCGTCAGAGAAGTTTGTGAAGATGATGGAAGGTGCTGGTTACCTTGACTAAAGATAATTGGACCAAGACAACCTTGGGGGACGTGGCGGAACTCGTGATTGGTCGCACTCCGAAAAGAAAAGTTTCCGAGTATTGGACATCCGACCTCACAAACCCCTTTTTGAACATTAAAGGAATGAGAACGGAAGCGTTTGAAGAAGGGGTGACGCAGACTGCAATTGAAGCCAAAGAAGCCCGAATGGCTCCTCCCGGAGCGCTCCTTATGAGTTTTAAGTTATCCGTAGGGCGCGTCTACGTACCTAAACGAGAAGTCTACTACAACGAAGCTATTGTCTGGATAAAGCCGAACGAAGATCTTGTACACCAAGATTATCTTATGTATTTACTTCAGAATGTCGATTGGACCGACCTAGGCAACGAAGCGGTTAAGGGCAAGACATTAAACAGCACTTCGTTAAAGTCCCTCCAACTCGAACTACCACCGTCTGACGAGCAGGAGCGCATCGTGCAGTTAATGAATGAAACCGACAATCACATCGACGCACTGAGGGATGAACTTTCTGCGTTAGAAGACCTTCGCGAAAACATTCTGCATTCCCTGGTCACCGGACACCATGAGATCCCTGCTGGCTTTGACGTTCAGAATTTTCAGTAGATCATCAGCGCTATTCGATCACCCCGAAAAATACCCTCCCACCTGGTATAATTGATACATCCAACCCCGCCAAAACACATAGAAGGTTCATACGGCGAAGCCACATAAAAGGTAGACGGACAATGGCAACATTCAGCGAGAAAACGACAGTTCAAGACTTCCTTGCAGACCGGATCTCCCAAAACGGATTCACCCTCAAAGAAGCCAACGATCTCCCCCGCGAACTCGCTGATCCCTACATTCCCGAATACCTCAAACAAGCACTGTTTGATCTCAACCCCACTTTCCAGGCACACCCCGAGCGCTTTGATGAGATTGAACCGCGCCTATCAGCAATCTTCGGCAAAGCGGTCACCTCCTCGCCCATGCAGGCGAACAAGGAATTCATCCAACAACTCTTCAGTGGATTTACCCACAAGTTCATTGGGGATGCTGACTACACAACCATTCACCTATTCGATCTCGATCACCCTGAAAACAACCAGGCGATTGTTTCCGAAGAGGTCATCTACAAAACTCCGAACACCCACGAGCGTTTTGATCTCGTGCTGTTTTTAAACGGTCTTCCCGTAGTCATTATCGAAACGAAAAATATCACTCAAGACTGGAAACTTGGGGTATCGGATATTAACCAGGTCTACCTCAACAAGGCTCCGGCATTTTTCGCGACCAACATCTTGAATGTGGTCTGCAACGGCACCAATTTCCGCTACGGCTCGCTTTACCAACCGGACTACACTTGGAGCATGTGGGGTTCAACTGAAGACCCGTTTGACCTACAGGGGTTTGAGCGCACAAAGCGCTCTATTGACCTGTTGCTCACCCCATCGACGTTGATCAATATCGCGCAAGATTTCACCTTGTTTCAACGCTCGGGCGCAACAGGCACTCGCAAGATCATTCCCCGATACGTGCAGATAGAAGCAGCCCAAGCCATTCATCAGCGCGTACGCGAGCCAAACGGTGGCAACGGGCTGATCCACCACTACCAAGGAACCGGCAAGACCTTGCTGATGGTCTACACGGCTATGAAACTGCTCGAAGATACAGATATTGAAACGCCCACCATCTTGATCGGGCTAGATCGTGTGGACTTGGAGAAGAACGTTCTCGATGACTTCCGCGATTCTGGCATTGCCGATATCACCCACGTTGCAAGCGCGAAACAACTCAAAAAGGCAGTCACGAACGCTGTTCCCGGCATTATTGTGACTTCGATCTGGAAGTTCAAAGACGTGCTTTTAGATTCCGGTGAAGTGTGGAACTCTTCCAACAACCTCATCGTGATGATTGATGAAGCCCACCGTACCCAAGACGGTGATCTTGGTATGAAAATGCGCCAGGTCATCCCGAATGCGCGCTTCTTCGGCATGACGGGAACACCTATTAACGAAGGCGGTATTAACGGACGCAACACGTTCAAACTGTTCGGAAACCAGAAAGATCCCGGACAAGTGCTTTCCAAGTACACGATGGAACGCGCTATTGCAGACGAAACTTCAGTTCCCATCATTGTCGAGCCACGACTAGTGAACTGGAACCTTGACCAAGATGCACTTGAAGCAGCGTTTAACACGCTTGTCGAAGATGAAGGACTGACCGAAGACGAAGCAGCGTACTTGTCTGATCGCTCCGGTAAACAGAAAACGGTCGTGCTCAACCCAGATCGTATTGATGCAGTCTGCAATGACATTTTGGATTATTACCACGCACACGTCGCCCCGCTTGGTTTTAAAGCGCAGGTAGTCGCGCTTGATCGAGAGATGTGTGTCATCTACGAGCGTAAATTGAATGATCTGATTAAAAAGCGCGGGTATAACTACACCACTGAAGTTGTGATGACCGTCGGCGGTAAAGACGATGAAAAGCGCGGGTGGACCAAATACGAGCGCTCCCGCTCACAAGAGCATGCGCTCATTGACAGGTTTGTGCGCCACGATTCCGCCCCAGACATTCTCATTGTCACGTCGAAGTTGCTGACCGGCTTTAACGCACCGATTGAAAGCACAATGTTTATCGACAAGCCATTGTCGAAGCAGACGTTATTCCAGGCGATTACGCGCACAAATCGCCGTTACGCCAACCCAGTTACCGGACAGGAGAAAACCCACGGCATCATTGTCGATTACGTCGGCATTTCCAAGCGGATCGCACGAGCACTCAAAGATGCATCTCCCGAGGACAAGAACCGTCCAGTAGAAGTCGAAGAAGTACTGGTTCAGTTTGATAAGGCGTTAAAACTCGCGCTGAGCAGGTTTAAGGGCATCGACCGCACAGATTCTAGTTATGAGTCGTTTACTACAGCAGCAAGCAGGTTTGCCAAAGAAGATGACATGCGCGATTTCAAGCGCGAGTTCATGACTGTCGAAGGACTCTGGGAGGTGCTCTACCCCAACCCTCAAGTGATCAAGCACGAGGAAGACTACAAGTGGCTCGCGCAGTTGTATCAGGTGGCAAAGGGCGCAGAAACCGATTATGACCTGGTGTGGGAGAAGTTGGGCGCGAAAACGATCCAACTTGTGCATGACGCGATTTCTGATGTGCGGGTGAAAAACCTCAAGCGTTTGGAAGTGTCTTCTGACACTATCGAGAAACTGCGGGAGTTGACCGAGATCCTTGATCCGGATGGTGATGAACTTGATCCGGATGCAGTCACCGCAGACGAGATTTTGGACTCGATTGATCGCCGGATTAAATTGCGCCTTGCCAAGTCCGAGGGAGCGACGGTTTACGTATCGCTTGCGGAGCAATTGGAAAACTTGCGCTCTCGTTCCACCTCCACGATGGAGGATACGGAGAAGTTTATCGAGGAAGCGATTCGTTTGGCGCGCAAGATCCGCGAATTGGATAAGCGCTCTAGCGACGATGATGATGCTTCGAAGGTGGAAGAAGAACTTTCGTTGTTGCCGGATGATCATGTTGGCGCGCTAACACAGATCGTTACGGAGTATCAGCCGGAGGATTCTTCTATCGTTGTGGAACTTCTTGCGAAGGAAATTGACCAGATCGCGCGCACTGTGACGTTTTCTGGTTGGAGTTCTGGCAACTCCACGGGTGATAGGAAGGTGCGGTCTACGATTTCGAAGAAGTTGGTTGATTTCCATATGCCACCGCGCGGTGACTTATTCGACGCGGTCTATGGATACGTCGCGGAGCATTATTAACAGATGCAGAAACCAATTCCAAGCGAGTTTTCCGCTGTTCCAAGCGATGCACCAGCACCTCAAGTAACGACCATTGTGCAGGTTGATGAGCCTGTTGCGGTGACGTTTCAAGATGATGGACTTGGGCTTTCTGATTGGCTCAATATCGCCATGTTGTTCGCCACTATCGCATCACTTGGTATTGCTGCTTATGCCACTCGGCAGAATGCGATAACAACGCGAGAGTCCAGCGAGCACGCCCAAAACGCTGCTGATCAGATGGATAAAATCGCCACTTCCAGCCGACAAACTGTACAAAATGCCAAAGAGCAGTTAGACCAGATGGATGCGATGATGGCGACGGGGACACAGATTCTTGGTGGGTTGGATGATGTGACGCTGGCGTTATTCCGCCCTCGTATGAACGCCTATCTCGGGAGTCCAACTCATGAGAAGGGGTATCTTCCGCTCGTCGTGGAAAACGTTGGCAAAACTCCCGCCCGCAATGTCACTGTGAAATTCAACCCGCCACTTCCAGAACCGGACGTTGATCGGCTCAACGCTAATACTTCGGAGTTGGTGGATTACCAGAAATCGCCGGTTGAAATGACCCTTGCGAAGTATGAGGGTAAAATGTTTAAGACGTGGGCACCTAACCAGTCCACGTCTGTGCCATTTTGGGCTACGAAGTTTGAACGCCTTCCTCAGCGCGAAACTGGCAAGAGCAAGATTTTTGTCAACGATGACGGTTCTCCCGCTGATGCAACGCTGGTTCGTATACATACTGATGGGGCGATGCTGCTTGATGAATCAGGCGATGGTATCCCCGCTGATGTTGAAGTTATCATCAGTTATGAGGATGGCAACGGCACAAAGTTTGAGGATTCAGTGTCATTAAATCCTGATCCGTGGGTGTCTACGACGTTTCGCAGTCAACAACACCACAGTTCAACAACGACATACGGCGGAAGTCAGTAACTGTGTCAGTCCATCGCGTTACCCGATACTCACCACGGTGTTACTAAATGCACGCGCGCAACACCGGTGTTCCGAAGACTCGGTACTGCCCCGTTCCGAGTAGTTGGTACCGACACCGTCACCGATGCCGAGCCAACTGTAGCGGCCCGGCTGTAAGAATTGCTTGTCGTTCGGGCCTACTGAGGCTGGGGCCTTGCGCATGGTGAAGTCTCCTAAGCGAATTCGGACCGCTTTGTTGCAACCGGCTATTCGGCTGCAGTGTGCTCGCGTTCGTCCGGTAACGGTTTGGTGTGCCTCCTGGCAGCTCAGAACGCTTTGGTGCCTCGGGCGTAGCCACCATATAACGTTGGCGGCCCGGCATCGCGACAGCGTTGCCTCTCTCGAGCGGGTCTCCAGACGGTTCCTTTCATGCGGGAGCTGACGCATACACTGCCACTACCGAACGACGACACTTCCTTCATCAACAATGAGAGAAAACCGACTGCGGTACCGGATATACGGAACACCGGTACCAACTACGCGGACTCGCGGTACCAACTACCCCGAATCGACAGGAAAACTACGTGACACGGAAAATTATAAAGTCTTCCTTATCATAACCTCCCTGAGGTTACCCTCGTTTAGTGGACACCCAACTTGTACGGATGTTGTGTCCGTA
>ERZ1673749.535-NODE-535-length-40181-cov-8.389498_pt1 | contig 40181 bp, 33 predicted proteins | sample MGYA00580204_ERZ1673749 | MGnify/ENA primary metagenome ERZ1673749 (study PRJEB41218, sample SAMN15661745) | gut metagenome | host: Homo sapiens | place: Canada: London | collected 2015-08-20/2019-03-30 | study: EMG produced TPA metagenomics assembly of...
TCGACAGGCAGATAGCGGCAGTCCGTCCGGGGATAGGTGGTCAGTTTGCGCTCATAGAGGGATTGCGCGATGTCCAGCACTTTCTGAGCCGACATGCCGAGTTGGGCGGAAGCGGCTTTTTGCAGGGAGGAAAGACTGTGCGGCAGGGGCGCGGCCTTGCTCTTGTTTTCCCGCAGAGATTCCGTGACAAGGCCCTCCACGCCGTTGACCCGTTCAAGAACGGCGGCAACCTGGGTGAAATCCACGAGCCGCCCGGAAGCGTCCAGACCAGCCTGCGTCTCGGAAGGAACAAAGGTGGCCGTAAATTCTCCGACGGCATGGGTGAGCGTGGCCCGCAGCACGAAATAGTCCACGGGTTTGAAGTTGGTAATTTCCCTGTCGCGGGCAACGACCAGAGCGAGCGTGGGCGTCTGCACGCGGCCCAGTGAAAGCGTTTCGGAGCGTCCGCCTTCCCTGCCCTTGATGGTCATGGCGCGTGTGGCATTGATGCCCACCAGCCAGTCGGCCAGACTTCTGGCGCGGGCGGCGTCGCGCAAAGGCGCATAGGGCGCGTTGTCTTTGATGCCGTTCAGGGCGATGCGGACGGACTTGTCATCCAGAGACGGCAGCCAGATACGGGCTACCGGGCCGCGATACTTGAAATGCTCCAGCACTTCATCGACGAGTAGCTGACCCTCGCGGTCGGGATCGCCCGCGTTGACCACGGAATCGGCCTCGCGCAGCAGGGAGCCGATGACGGCAAGCTGTTTGGCGGAATCCTTTTTGACCTTGTATTTCCACTCAGAAGGAATGATGGGCAGGTGTTCGCGCCGCCATTGGGCATATTCGGGCTTGTATTCCTGCGGCCAGGCAAGTTCGAGCATGTGCCCGAAGCACCATGTCACCACATCGTCGCCGCAGCGGATGCAGCCGCTTTCCGTGCGGCCATTGCCCAGACCATTGGCGATGGCTTTTGCAAGATTGGGTTTTTCGGCAATGAAAAGTCGCATATCACATCCTCATACGCCGCGCGGAAGCGGCTTTCTGTTCGTTCAGGGGAAGGGGATTTTCCACAGCGCCCGGCGCGGACCGGAGCTTTTCGTCCAGCTCCATGTGCAGCGCCTGCGACACCTGGTCGCAGAGCGCGGCCAGTTCTCTGGTGGCGGAAGGGTCGAGCATGAGCGCCATGTTCAGGAAGTCGGGATTCTGGAGAATCAGACGGGCCTTGACGGTCAGGTCATCCGTTTTCTCAAAGGCTCTGGCGGATTCGGACAGAGAACGCGAAGTGGTACTGCCGGACGCGGGACGCGATGCGCCGGAAGCGTTTTCCCGGAAAGACACGCCCGTCACGGCATCCCGCTGTTTCTGCATCTCCACCAGTTCCGGCCAGGCTTCGCGCTTGGGGAACCATCGGGCGGCGGGCTGTTCGCCCGCTTCAAACTGGCGCAGCGTGGTCAGCGCCCGCGCGGCTTCCGAGGCGGCCCGGAAAAGCGCCCTGGATTCCCCGCCGGAAAAGGTCTGGTTCCAGAGCCTGAGCCGTTCCGCGGAACCGTGTTCCGGCATGGGCAGGCCGAATTTCGCCCCGGCCAGCATGGAGAACATTTCCGCCCGCATTTCCTCGAAGGCGCAGCTTTTGAGCGTTTGGGCCTTTACAGGCTGTCGGGCTTCCCGTGATGTATGGCCGGTAGCCTTGAAGAACTCCCGCAGCTTGGCGGCGTAGTAAGCGCCGGAACTGTGAAAATTCTCCGGGTACGGCAGCCTGACGGTATCCGTTTTGTGGTCGAAGCGCGGAACGCCCTTGCCGTGTTCAACCGCCACACCCGAACTGGCGACAAAGCGTTCCAGCAGCTCGTTGCGCTGGGCTTCGGTCATTGAGGGAGCGGGCTGTTCCCTGGCGGGAAAGTTTTCAATCTGGGCCGCGTTGAAGACCGTGAAGGGATACAGCAGGGTATGGCACCGCACATCGGGAATGCCCTTTGCCTGCTCTTCGGAAACAAAGTTCCACTTTCCGTCATTTTCCACCGTGAAGAACACGTCCTCCGGGCGCAGCACGGTGACGCCGTGCTCTCCTTTTCGGATGCGGATGTTCAGGTCGGGATGTTCCTCCCTGACCGCCTGAAGCTGTTTGAAGGTGAGCCAGCGATTGTCGGCGTAGCCCTTTTCCATAGCGGTCAGCGTCAGACGCACCATGTTCGCGCCGCTGTATTCCTTTCCGGTCACGGGACAAAAGGGCGCTTCACCCACGGACGGCTGACCCTGTTCAGCGTTTTCGGCCAGCGTCAACATGGTCTGGGCAATGCCGTTGACGAACTCTTCCTGCACTTCACGGCTGACCTGAAAACGGCTTTTTCTTTCCTTCTGTGGCGTCTGGCTCATTGCTGTTCCTCCCTGATGTCCACAATCACGGCATCCTGTTCGTCCTGCGGATTGATGAATCCGGCCGTGACGGCCTCCTCCCGGCTCATGAGAAACGCGCCCGCGTCAAGCTGCCGTTCAATGTCAGCCTGGGTGAGCGCAACGCGCTCTTTTTCAGAGGAGCGTCGCGCGGCATCAAACAGGCCGAAACTGTTTCGATTTTCCGTATCCATATGTTTCTCCATGTTTCGGTATTACCAGCGGCAGCGTTTGCGCCACTGGTTCTCAGTGTTTCGTGTTTCCCGCCGCCGTCCCATGCAGGCCACGCGGATGGCGCGGAAGCAGGCGACGGGCGTCATTCCGGTACGCTGAACAAGGTAGAGGACGAGGATTGCCGTAACGGCAATGACCGCCGTCCACCAGGCCCAATGGAACAGCCAGAGGGCCAGGGGGAAAACCGCGCGGGCGTCCAGAATGAAGATTTTGGGCGTGAGCGCGGTATCGCGCCAGAGAACGTCAGCCATTATCCGCCTCCTCCGCAAAGCGGGCATCCAGCGCGGAGACGCTGGAATCCTTGAAACGCCGTCTGTTTTCCGGCAGCCAGGATTCCATGACGAGCATCCGTTGCCACAGGTCAGGGAAGTAACCACGAAGTGTCCGCAGTTCATCAAGAGATTGCAAAGGACAGCAGAAGCAACTGACGCGACTGAAGAAATGGTACAGTCCGCCCCAGGTGAAGCCGCGTTTGTAGCAGTAAGCCAGCGCGTCGGTCTCCGTGACGCCCCATTCCACTAGCGGATACCGTTGTACACAGTAGGCGCTGCCCCTTTTGGTGGAACCGTCCAGCCGATGCCGTTCGTCGGCGGCGAATCCGATACACTGACGCAGGGGGAGTTCAAGGCCACTCCGGTGGGTGAGCGCCAGAAAATGCGCGTGAAGCGCATCCCGTTTGCGGCCCGTACACCAGCGGACGGGCGCGTTGGGCCAGCCCCGGCCAATCATGTGCACCTGACGTGTTCCCCGCTTGGCCACCGGATATTCGGAAAACATCCAGTCAAAGGGCGACTTGTCCGTTTCCACGCCAATCGGCATCCTGGGATGCAGGCGCGTGATTTTCAGACCGGTGAAGGCTTCGAGTTTTTCCAGATGTTCGTACATTTCGGGAAATTCCCAGCCTGTGTCGAAAAACACGACATCGGCCACGGGTTCGCCGCGTTCGAGGAGCATGAGCAGCATGGCCGTGCTGTCCTTTCCGCCGGAGAGGGAAACCACATTCGCGGGATGTTTCATCACAGCTCCTCCAGCGGAGCGCCCATGAGCGGGTCGATCTCCAGATAGAAGGCGTCTTCACCCTGAGCGGCATCCTGTTCCGTTTCGGGACGGAACGGACGCATGTACAGACGGAGCAGGCCGGATTTGGGATCGGGCAGGGGCATGGCCTGAAAGATCAGTCCGAAGGAATCATCCCTGTTCTTGAAGCCCGCGCCGATGCGCAGCCAGGAGGATTTTGTCTCTCCTTTCCTGACGTATTCCCTGATGCTGAAGATTTCGTAATACGGTATGTTGTCGTTATGCTGTTGCGCCATAATCGGTTCCTTTCCTGTGTTTGCGTTCGGCCAAAATCGCCAGATAGCTGTCCCTGGCGATTTTCCCGTTCTTGTAGGCGGTTTGGGCGGCGTCCTGAATCCGCTGGCCGGAAGCGGTCAGCAGGTCTTCGGTTTTCAGAATCAGACGTTCCAGCGGAGTTTCCAGCAGCATTTCCCGAATCTCCGGCGTAAAGGCCAGATACTCGCGCAGGGCGATACGTCCGTTGTTGTCCGGCAGGGGAAGCAGACGTTGCGAGATGACCAGCCGCAGACTGGAAAGCAGCGTGGCTGCAACTTGCAGTCGTTCAGCGAAGGGAAAGACGTTGATGATACGGCTCAAGGTTTCCGGCACGGAGCGGGTATGCACGGTGGAATAGGCGGCGACGCCGATTTCCGCGCTCTCCATCATGCCCCGCAGGGTATCGGGATCGCGGCTTTCCCCGATAAGCACCACGTCCGGGGCTGTGCGCGTACTGTTGCGCGTGGCCGTCAGAAACGATTTCAGGTGTTCGGGAATCGTGCTTTGCGAAACAGGCCCGCCGGGTTTGGGCACGGCATCGAAGTCGAACTCAATGGGCGCTTCATACGTGCTGACATTGCGCCCTCCGGTTTCGATGATGCGCCGCAGAATGGCGGCCAGCAGCGTGGATTTGCCTGATCCCATGACGCCCGTGACCAGCACCAGACCGTTGGACGGCATGGCGTGGTCTAGAATCCCCTGTTCGACGTTCAGGTCTTCCAGAGCGGGCGGCATGGAAGGAATGGTGCGGAAGACAATTTTGACGCCGGTTGAATACCCGTCCGCCACCGGCGTGGCGTTGCCGCGAAATCGGCGGCGCACGCCGCGCGATTCCTCGATTTCATGGGCGAAATCGTAATCCGACTGACCGGATTTGATGAGCGCGGCCACGGAGTTGTTTTTGGTCAGACGCTCCAGCGCGGCCAGCAGCTCATCAGTTGTGATGGGCCGTTGCGTGACCTTCCGCCATAAGCCGTTCAACCGCATCCATGCGGGCAGACCGGAGCGCAGATTGAGGTCGGACATGCCGCAATGGGTTCCCCAGAGCAACAGGTCGTTGAGTTCCGTATGCGTCCAGCGGATACGGGGTTCATGCGGATAGAAATCACTGGCCCCATGCTATTTCCCCCCTTTCTTCCGGGACGCGGCGGGCGCGACCGTGAACGCGGAAGGCGCGGTAATCCGGTAGACCTTCTGGCCGATATTCAGCTTGTTGCCATTGTCGGATCGGCGCGTCCCCAGGTCGGAGGACGCGGTATTGACCCGGCTCAGAAGGTGCTGCGCGGTGAGCAGGTGATAGAGCATGACGCCGCGATAGCTCCGTGCCATGCGGGACACATTGTCGGCATAGAGATGGTCGGCTTCGGCCAGTCCCTGTGCCCATGCCTCTCGCACGGCGGCTCGCCAGATGGCGCGTTCTTCCGCGTTTTGCGGCAGTACGGCGGGATTGGGCTGTTCCGGTTCGGGGAAGTCATCGGCCATGAGATATTCCCGCCAGTTGGGCACAACCGCGATGTACCTGGCCGGTTCCAGCAGCTCATAGGTTGTTTTGGCGGCTGTAGCCGTGGCCCCGTCCTCGATGCGCATGGACGCGCCCGCCCGCGCGATTTGCGGCGGCAGAATCAGGGCTTCGCCCTGCGTGAGCATCAACGGAGCAAAGTTGAAGGCCGTGTCCATGATGGCGCTGTAGCGTTCCGTTTCCGTCACAAGCTGGCCGTAACGCCAGGACATGGCGGTCTGGAACGTGACCAGCCGCGCCGCCTCCCGGATGGCTTTGGGCCGCATGAGCTGGACGGCGGTTTGCTCTTTACCGGTCGCCGTACCTGTCATTTCCAGCAGTTCCGTCAGTTCCTTCGGTTCTCCCTTGCGCGGCCCGGAGGCCGGGGCTGCGGGAACGTGGACGGCAAGATACTGCCCGGAGCCGTCTTCCCGGTACGAGGCGTTATGGGGTACGAACTTCCCCGTTCCCTTGTCGGCGTTGTCGGCGGGAGCCGGAGCGTTGACGACATCCGGCGGCACGGGCGCGGGATTGACGACTTCGCCCTGTCTGGCGGCGCAGCCGGTCAGACCGGCACAGAGCAGCAACGGCAGCACCAGCCCGGCCAGCTTCCGGGAAGCGGGTTTTTGGGGCATGTCCACCTGAAAGCGTTGGCACAGGATATTCACCACGCGCGAGGCGTGGCGCATGACCACGATGCAGGCAATCAGCAATGCCAGAAGACCGCTTCCGCAGAGAACAATACCGGGCGTGGACAGGTCGGCGGCGGCAAAGCCGTCCTGAAAACCGTCCCGAAATCCTTTCTGGTAACTTTCCGCGTGGACTTCGCGCGGCGGGGCCGGAGGCACGCTCAAATCGAGCAGCGGTTCTTTGGGAAGAAGGATGGCGGGAGCTTTCATGACCTTCCCTCCGCGCCGGAAGTGCTGGCCAGCGTCAGCACCCGGTTGACGGGATCGACGCGCACTACGGCCTGCGGCTGAATCTGCCAGGCGATGTCTTCCAGCAGTTCATGCGCCGGACGGTTCAGGCCGCGTACCACGACTGTCAAAGCCTGTGCGGAAGGAGTCCCCGCCTCTTTATAACGGTAGCCGAGTTGCAGGCAGATTTCCTTGAGCGCCCCGGACGCTTCGCCAGTCCAGGCAAGGGAAACGGGCAGATTCAGCGAGGGATCGGTGGGCGGCAGCAGCGGTTGCATTCCCTGCCCGCGCAGTCTGGCAAGCATGGCGAGTTCGCCGTGGGCCTGTTCCGCAGCCTGTCCAAGCGTAGCTGATACGAAATCGACTTCATGAGGAACCGGAGGCGTGGTTTTCTCCGCACAGGCCGCAAGAGCCAGGCAGGACAGTATGAGCAGAGTTTTGGGTATCACGATGATTGCTCCTCTATATATAAGGTAGAAGGTTGGGAGAGACACAGCCCGCCCGCTACGGGCGCTTGCGGAACCGCAACAACCAGCGGCACAGCGGCGTAAAGCGGTGGTTTCGTAAAATGGAAATGCGCCAGAGCGTCGTGACCATGCCGAGCAGACAGGGCGGTGCAACGCAGGCCAATGACAGGAAGGAAAGCGGACTGTGCGACCATGCCGCCGTAATGAGGCAGGCCAGCATCGGAACGGCGAACACCGGCAGACGCAGGCGCAAGGCCGAGATGACGCCGGGAATATCCGCGTCGGCAATGCCCCAGGCCGCAAGCACATGGCGAAAATCCTCCGTCAGTTCCTGCTGTTCCTCTGCCGAGCGGTGACGCCGGAAAGCGTTCAGTCGGGAGCGGAAGTCGCCGCGAAGCCCGGCCACATGCCGTCCGGACGAATTGGCCGCATCCAGAATCCCTTGAATGGAGACGGGCGTTTTCATGCCGCCCTCCAGCCGGGACAGTTCGCCTCAAACACGGCGCGGGCAAAGCCCATCGGCGTGGCGCTGCGGAGGTTCGCTCTTTCCGGTGAAGGAGGAAGCCGGTGCATCCTGCTGCCCTGTACCGACTCAAGACGTTTGGGCGGCGGCATGATGAATCCGCCCCCTGTCCACAGACAAGTTTTCTTGGTGTACAGGTCGTTTTCACCGCCCGGATAGCCCGCGTAATCACAGGGATCGAAGGTGAAATCAGGCTTGCGCCAGTAAGTGGAGATGGTGGAAACGGGGTTTTCGATAAGGTACGGAGCGCGCGTCCATTCCGCGATGCGGATGGAAGCGTAGAACAGGCGTATGGACTGGAACAGCGCGAACAGCCCCTTGTCCCTGAACCACCGTGCCCCGGAAACGGCCACATCCGTGCAGGGCGGGAAGAAGGCGGCGAAGATAATGGGGGAGAACGGCGGCAGCCAGTCGCGCATGTCCGCGCCGACATGGATAATGTTTCCCTGTCTCTTTTCTCCCTGCGGATGCTGTATATCGACGCAGTAGCAGAGGTATCCCGCTTCCGCCCAGGGACGTACCATGTTGCCGGTCAAATCAAAGCAACTGATGACGGTTTTTTCCTTGTCGAAAATATCCATATCAGCTCCTGAAATTCTGTTGCGTCAGTCCCGGCCTGGGGCTGGACGCAGGGGCCTGCGGCGTTGAAGTCCGGGCGTTGCCCGCGCCGGGGTTGTTCCATTGCCGTGAAATGTCGCCGCGCAGTTCCCGCGCTCCATGCGCGCCGGAGGAAACCGCATTGGTGGAACCGACAAAGACGTTTTTCACGCTTGCCTGGTCTTCCTTCTCGCCAAGGGCGTGGAACTGCTGGCCTATCCAGTTGGTGACGTGTTCGGGCAGGTAGTGAATGAGGCTGAAAAACTTGTTGGCCGTCATGATGACCACGATGCCGAGGATGACCAGCATGGCGAATGTACCGGTGATGCCGATGATTTTTGTCTGCATGGTTCCGCCGACAAATATCTCGAAACCCGCGCCGAGCAGTCTTCCCACCACGTTCATGAGGATGACGGCGGCGAAGAATCCGCAGACCATAAGCGGCGGACGAATAATGATGCCGAGCAGCAGGAAGTAGCCCCGTTTGCCGTGCTGTCCCGCAGCGCCGTCCCCTTCGGGCAGGGCATGGGCACAGAGCCAGAGCGGGGCCGCGACCAGAGCTTCCACCACCAGAATAATCCAGCCGACGAGAGCTGAAATCCAGCGGATGAACGGAATGGCGGGCAGATAATAAGCCAGAGCCAGGCCATAGAGCAGGAGCGGCAGAAAGACCGTGAACAAGGCAAAGGAAATATATTTGTCCAGATTGGGAACGGCCTTGCCCACAAACGGCAGCGCCTTGCCCATTGAGTGCGCCACATCCACGACGCCGAGCGCCGAGGCCAGACCCCAGGCCGAGCCGATGAGGTAGTCCCCCACATCAGATACGGCCATAATGGGATCGCTGGAGGACAATTTTTCAATGGCGACGGGCAGGATGTTCCCGGCCACAAGCTGATTCAGCGTGGCCCGCAGCCAGTTGCAGATTTCGTCGAAAGCCCGGCCTTCGTCCGTGGCGGACGGCGTGGCCGTGGTGTCGGAAATGCCCCTCCGGCTGGCGTAGGCGGTCTTGATGTAGTTGGCCACGCGCTCTTTTGCCGCTTCATAGTCGCGCAGGCCGTGCATCAGCGCCTGAAGCTCCGACATGGTGTACTCATGCGGACTGTAGGTGATGCCGGAGTACATGGCTTCCCGGACTTCCTGATTGATCCAGGCGATTGACCAGTAGGAAGACCCGGCGATGAACCAGCCGTATTGCGCGGCGTTTTCCCTGAACTCGTTGAGCTTGTCGTGAAGCTGTCCCTGTTGTGCGTAGCTTTGCAGGCCGGAAAGGATGGTCGTGTTGACCTGATTGGCCGTATCATACAGGGCGCGAGGCTCGATGGAGGAAGCCGGAGTATCGGGATCGGCAAGCTGTTGCGCCAGCGGCGAGAGCGCGGAAATGGCCGCGCCCACGGCATTGACCTTACCCCGGCATAAGGCATCGCCTTCGTCCACGCAGGAAACCGTGATGCTTCCCGCATTGCCGTTGAAGATGAATCTGTATTCACCACCGGAGCGGAACCAGTTGCCGCTGTATGTCCATTCTCCGCCCGGCGTGATGTTCAGGCCGCGCCGTTCGTTCAGGTAATACTGGAGTGTCAGCGATTCCAGAGCGCCGTTGGTGATGGACGCATAGTGCGTGACGTTCTGATCCGGAGCCTGGGGAGAAAGCTGCCCACCATGCTCCACAAAATACTCCGTACCCAGCTCCCAGACGTAGTTGCCGAGATTGATGGAAAAGCCGATGCAGGCCAGGATTGCCACCTGAAAGAGCGACAATCCCTTGAAAATGGGAGCCAATGCCCCCATTGCGCCCACAAAGCGCAAGGGCATCCACAAGGAACTGTATCGCTTGCCGAAAGGCGTTCCCTCGTGCGCTGTTCCGGCCACGGCGACTGCCAGAACCCACAGGAACAGCGCGGAAATGACAGCCAGAGCGATCAGGTTGAAGGCGCTGAACATTTCAAGCATCAATTCCGATGCCTGCGAACCGCCGAGGCTCGTGCCCCAGGTATCCCATCCCTGACCGAGAAAGGTGTCCAGAATATGCTTGCTGGCATCGGTCTGGAGCAGGACTTCCGAAGTCGCGGGAAGGTCAGTTGCCATACAGCTCCTCCCTACTGCTGTGCGCCGACCATGCGCGTGTAGAGGTCATCCATTTCCTTGCCGGTCGTGCCCTCCATGCGTGTGAGGTAGTCCAGCGAGGCAATGACGGTCAGCCTGTCCAGCAAGTCCGTGTTCTTGCGCGTCAGCTCCATCTGGAACGCCTGCATAATCACCAGCTCCCGCAAAAGCCCCGCATCCGTTGCTGTGGCTATTTGGGCAAACCAGTTCGGGTTCCCGACGCGCATCTGCGAGAGGAGCCTGTACAGTCCGGCTTCGGAGAGCCTGCCGTCCACAATGCCGGGCGGCGTGCCGCTCCCGCCCGCTTCCGACCACTGGTTTTCCGCCCAGGCCGTGACATCTTCCGGCAGCGTGGGCGCGTGATAGACCACATGGTTGTTCAGGGATTCCATGACGGCGGCCACCCGTTCCTCATGGATTTTTCGTGCCGCCGCGTAGGTCTGCCCGGCGGGCGTTTCCTTCTGTTCCTCCGTCACCACCGGCAAGGGACGGGGATTGGCCAGCGTCTTGACGGCTTCATGGGCCTGCGCCACCTGATCCTCGGTCAATGTACTTTGCAGCGGAAAGAGCGCGTCCAGACTTTCCTGTTCGGAAGGCTGGTCATCGGCCAGCACACGCTGAAGAAATTCCACCGGCTTTTTGGACGTATGGGCGTGTTCAAGCTGCTTTTCGCGCATGGCGGCGTGGATTTCCTGTCCGGCCTGAGCGCCGAGCTGGATGCCCGCGCCCAGGGAGCTGCTTCCGCACAGTCCGGCAGGCTGCGCGGCCTTGCCGTACATGTCCTCGGTTTTCATGGCCTCGCCCGCCACGGCCTGTCCCTTGAGCGTGGCGGCATTGCTTTCCTTGAGCGCGACGAGCGCCCGCACGATGGTGGCGGATTCCGTCTTGATGGTGCCGATGATGTTCTGCGCGGCCAACAGGATTTCCGAACGGATGGCCTGCGCTTCCGCCGCTGTATAGGCGTTTACCGCCTGAATGGTTTCGGATTTCGCCGCCGTGACGATGGCTCTGACAGAGCCGCATCCGCAGCCTCCGGCCCAGACCTGAGCCGGAAAAGCCGTTATCAGCAAAGCCAAAAGAACTTTTTTCATAGTTCCCTCGCTATTTCGTTGGCAATTTCCAGAATGACGTTGACGACTTCCCCATCGGCGTCGCTCTGGTCTTCGACCTTGCGCCTGCGGCGTTCCACTTCGGCCTTGGCCGAACCGCCCGGAAAACGCGCGGCCAGCCGCCGCAGGGTTTCGGACGGCCCCAGGCGCTGATAGAGATTGTTGCGGATAGCCACGTCTTCCGTGGTGGTGGAAAAGGCCCAGAGGGATTGCGGGCCGATGGTAAGACTGAGGACAAGCTGGGACATGCCCGAACCAGTCCTGAACAGGGCAATGAGATTGGAACCGGCCTTGCCGGGCTTGCCCAACCGTGAGAGCGCATGACGGCATGCCCCGTTCAGGCCGAAGCGTTCCGAGAGATTGTCGATGCTTTTCTCGGTTCCAGAACCGAGAATGACCACGGTTGTGGCCAGTTCGTCCGTGATGATTTTGGGAATGTCGTCAATGGACTGCGTGTACAGTCCGATGGACAGGTTCCACTTGCGTGATTCCCGCGCCATTGTGGTCATGTCGGCCTGAAGCTGTCCCGCCACCGAGATGTTGTTGGTCACACGGTGAGCCTCATCGTAGCTCAGTCTTTTTTTGGCAAATATCTACTTGATATAATTTAATAAAAATTTTTTTGAAAAAAATTTACCCTGCCAGTTACCCCAAAAAATTCGGGATAGCTGAGGACGTTTGCGGACGGGATTAGACAGAAGGGAGCGGGACTCGGAAAAATTGGGCAACTGGAGTGGGACGAAAAAGCGGGGTAAACGTATTCCATTTTAAGGCATTTTTTGATAAGCACATCGGAGAAGCACAGCTAATGCTCATAATTTCAAAATGCGGAGACGGGATTTAAATTACCTATTTAACTCTCTTAATTTATACGGCATATTTAGAAAAATAAATTTTATACCCCTAAAAATTTTAGCTTTGAGTGGACATTTTAGGGTTTGCCCGGACAAGCTCTAGGTGTAGAGTGTCAACACGTTGTTCACCCTCCGCTCAGCCTTGAGGCTGGAGGTTTTCTGCCAAGAGCCGTATGCGGACGCACAAAGTTGTAGCGATGCGTCCAGACCGGCAAGTTCGCTGTTCTTTTCTCTGAGTGGGTATACGTGTGTGCGTATGCCCACTCTTTCAAGGCCGTCCTGATAAAGCGTTCCGCCTTGCCATTGGTTTGAGGCCGGTAAGGTCGGGTCCGTTTATGCTTTATGCCAAACTCCCGGCACGCATCCCGGAATTTTTGGGATTTATAACACGCTCCATTATCCGTCAGTACTCGTTCCACTTTTATGCCGTGGGCGCTATACCAAGCTACCGCAAACCATAAAAACTCTATCGCTGATTCCGCGGTCTCATCCGGGAGCACCGCTGTATACGCTGCCCTGGACGCATCATCCACGCAGACGTGTAAGTATTCCCAGCCTGGGTGGCGGCGACGGACTTGCCGTGTTCCTGCTTTCTTGTGGCCAACGCCGTCAATCTTGCCCAGTCGCTTGATATCCAGATGCAGCATTTGCCCGGGCTTTTCCCACTGGTAACGCTGGATGGGCGCTTTTTCCTCCAAAGATGAAATCCGGGAGCAGCCGAGTTTACGCAAGGCCCGGAACACGCTGCTGCGGCAAAGGCCAAGACGTAACGCAATTTCATCACCAGTCAGGCGCTCTTTGCGCAAAGCCAAAATGGAACCAAAATCTTGTTCCGTCAGTGTGCCCCGGCATCGCTTCGGGCGAGAACTTCTGTCCGCAAGATTCTCAAAGCCTCCCTGCCTGTAGCGGCTCATCCACTTTCTGGCGGTACGCAGGCTTACACCAAAACCCGCCGCAACTGCGGCTGCGGGCTTTTCGCTCATCCGCCGGATCATTTCCTCTCGACCGCGTGCAGTCAATTTGGCATTCTTATGGCTGTTCACCCTGTCCTCGGCTCGGTTTACTGTTGTCTGTCAACTCCAGCTTTACCGGCTTGAGGCAGGGTGAACAACCTATTGGAACATTACATCTAGGTTTGAACATAATAAAATTGGGGGCTGTCCTAGCTAAGAAAAAAGAGCTAGGATAAGACCATGTATGAAAGACGCAGCAGACTAAATTATCGGCAACAGGCCGAACTCATAAAATTTTTTGTGGCTGGTGCCACGGCAAGGGCTGCCGGAGAAATGGCAGGAGTAAACCGTAACACAGCCACATCCTATTTCATGCGTTTGCGACGTCTCATTGCTTCGCATCTCCCCAGTTATCGACTGTCCGGTGAAATAGAAGCCGATGAAAGTTACTTTGGAGGTGTAAGAAAAGGTAAAAGAGGACGGGGAGCTGCCGGAAAAATAGCTGTTTTTGGTTTACTGAAGAGAAACGGCAGAGTTTACACGGCAATCATTCCTGATGCCCGCACTGAAACACTTCTCCCCATCATCAAAGAACAGGTGGAACCCGACAGTATAGTCTATACGGATACATTTTCAGCTTACAATGCCCTGGATATCAACGGATTCCATCATCATCGCATCAATCATTCCCAGAAGTTTGCGGAACAGCATAATCATATCAATGGAATAGAAAATTTTTGGAATCAGGCCAAAAGGCACTTGCGTCGCTTTAACGGTATCAAGCCTGAACACTTTTACTGGTTCCTCAAGGAATGCGAATGGCGTTTCAATGGAGGCAATCATAAACAGCTCCTAACTCAGCTAACTTATTGGGTAAAACAAGCAAAACATTAGTCTTAACTAGGACAGCCCCTAAAATTGAAAAAAATTTTCAAGCTGGACAGGCATAATCAAAAAATATTTATTCCTAAATAATTTCTTAACAACTCTCCTGTAAATCTGAGCTCAAGACGGCTGGCAACCCGCTGAATGTAGCCGGTCCCAGCAGGCAACACGCTTGAGTGTTCATTTTTACATACCTGGAGGGTATTATGAAAAAGCTTCTTTCCATTCTCAGCATTACGGCCATTATCTGCTCACTGTCCTTAAGCCAGGCCATCGCCATGGAAGCCAAGTCCGGCGACATGAAAAGCGACAAGACCATGATGGACAATGGCATGAAAAAAGACGGCGCCATGGGGAAAGACCATAAGATGATGGACGACGGCATGAAAAAGGACGGGATGATGAAAGATAAGGGCATGAAAGACGACAAGGGTGTGATGAAAGGCGACAGCATGAAGAAAAAAATGTAGCTCCCAAGCTGCCGGTGGTGAGCGGGGCCTTTGCCTTGGCCCCGCTTTCCACCGTTAAAACAGGGGAGCCGGAGGCCAAATTCTCCATTGTGCCTCCGACGCCTAGAAGCTAAGTTTGGCGAAAGCTGTGGAGAACTCCCTACTACGCTGAACAGCAGGTGTTTATGTACAATATTTTGGTAGTGGAAGACGAACTGAAAATCGCCCAAACCGTGATGGACTACCTTCGCCGCGAGGGCTACGCGGTGCTCCACGCCGCGACCATCGCCGAGGCCTTGAAACTCGTCAGTTCCGATATCGACCTCATCGTACTCGACCTGATGCTGCCCGACGGCCAGGGTGAAGACCTTTGCGCACACGTGGTCGGCCTCTACAACACGCCTGTAATCATGCTCACCTCGAAACGTAGCGAGCAATCCAGAATCAACGGTTTCGCCTCTGGGGCCGACGACTACCTGGCCAAGCCTTTCAGCCCGCGTGAGCTGGTGGCCCGGGTAAAGGCCGTGCTCAAACGCTGTCGCCCGATGGAGAACGTCATCCACTTGGGCAAAAACATTGCAATCTACATGGATAAACATACGGTCAGCAAAAACGAGACGGAAATCAAGCTGACCCCCAATGAATACAAGGTGTTGCTCTGCCTTGCCAGCAACAGCAAAGCCGTGGTCAGCCGCGACAAACTGGTGGAATACATCGATTCGCCGGATGCCATGGATCGTATTGTGGATGTGCATATTGCGCACCTACGCCAGAAGCTTGAAGACGACCCAAAAAAGCCGGAGATTATCAAAACCGTTCACGGCCAGGGCTACAGCCTGGGGGTGGAGCGCCATGCGTAAAAACAAGCCATTCCGCAGACTCTTCACGGCCTATTTTGTGGTGATAACGGGCATCACCGTGGTTGTATTCATCTTTTTCGGCCTACATATCATCGACCGCTTCTTTTCCTATTACGTGGACAAGGTGCATGAAGAGACCCAGCACATGCTGGTCATGCAGGTGGCCATGCACTACAAGATGTATGGTAGTTGGAACGGCTATGACGGCAGCGAGACCGGGGCCGCAGCCAAACTCTCCGGCGATTATTTTACCATAACCGACCTGGCCGGAAACACTGTTTACACCAGTGAAAAAGGCGTGGAGCGCTGTTGCGCCAACCCCAACCACAAGTACACGCGGGTCAGGCTGCCCATAACGGTTGACGGCAAAACAGTTGGCGAACTTACGGCCGGCTATTTCAGCAACCACATCAGTTCACCCGAAGCCGATGCATTCCGGGGCGGCGGCATTTGGCTGGTGGTGCTTTCAATAATCTGCATCAGCGTGGTGGGCGCGGCCATCTCCATGCTGTTCTTTTACCGGCTCTCCAAGCCAATCCGGCAAATTGCCGTGGCGGCCAAGGATATTTCGACCGGGCACTTGCAAACCCGTATAGCCATCAAGGGCAATGTGGCCGAAATGCACGAGATCGCGGATTCCATCAACGCCCTTGGCGAATCGCTGCTTAACCAGGAAAAATTCCGGCAGGAGCTAATCGTCAGCCTTTCGCACGAACTGCGCACGCCACTGCAAATTTTGCTTAGCCAGCTTGAAGCCATGCTCGACGGCATCTACGAGGCGGACAGGGAACGGCTTGAGGCAATGCGCGCCGAAGTTGCCCGCACCGGCGAGTTGCTTAACGAGCTTGAAGACCGCCTGATTTACGAAAACGACGCCTTTGATCTGAACATTACCCAGGTAAACGTTTCCGATCTGGCCCACAGGGTCGCCATCGGCCACGAGGGCGGCTTCGCGCAAAAAAAACTGGATTTTATCTACAATATTGAGCCGGACGTGATTATCGAGGCAGACTCGGTACGTCTGGCCCAGGTGCTGATTAACCTGCTTTCCAACTCCATCAAGTACACACAGGCTGGCGGGGCCAGCCTAAGCCTCAAACGCGAGGGCCGGAACGTCGTAATCGAAATAACTGACAGTGGCGAGGGCATGGATGAAGAAACGGCAAAGAATATCATCAACCGTTCCAGTCAGGCTTTCAAGGCGGTAAACAGCAAGGGCGTTGGCCTTTATATCGCCAAGCTCATCGTGGACAAACACGGCTGGGCGCTCGACATTGAGAGCCATAAAGGCCGAGGAACCACGGTCAGAATAATCATGTAACGAGGCCGCGCGTGGTCATGCAATAGAGTAATATTATGGAAATGCTCACAATGGGATTTGTAGCCACGGTGTTTGCCGCTGGCCTTCTATCTTTCTTCTCGCCATGCGTGCTTCCGATCTTGCCGGTGTATTTCGGCTATCTTTCCGGAGGCGTTAACTCCGCACAGGAGCAAGACAACACCAGCCTTTTTAAAGCGTTTGCCTTTGTTGCGGGCCTGGCCGCTTCCTTTTTCATTCTTGGTTTCGGAGCCGGAGCTTTGGGCGGGCTCATAAGCAACAGATGGTTCTTTATGGCTTGCGGTGCAATAATCATCGCCTTCGGACTGCATCAGACCGGATTGATCAGCATCCCCCTGCTTGAACGGGAAAAAAAGCTGGATGTGGCTTTCAATCCACGCAAAGGTTTGATCGGCGCGTTTGCCCTCGGCTTTCTTTTCTCTTTCGGCTGGACGCCCTGCGTAGGGCCGGTGCTGGGGGCAGTGCTCGGCATTTCCTCACAGCAAGGCAGCGCCCTTACCGGTGGCGGGCTGCTTTTGGTCTATGCTTTCGGCCTGAGCCTGCCCTTTGCCGTGCTGGCCCTTGGCTCAAGGAGTCTGTTTGGGCGCATCAAAGGCATATATCCGCATTTTCCCAAAATAAAAATTGCCGGGGGTATCCTGATCATCCTTATGGGTTGCTGGATGATTTGGGGGCAAATCACGTTGCTGAGGGCCGGGCAGAATGAGCCAGTCTCAAACTCTGAAAGGCATCCCGCCCGCATGCAGGCCCTTAACGCCGCCCCGGCCAGCCTGGACGATTTCCGGGGCAAGGCTGTGTGTATAAAGTTCTGGGCTACCTGGTGCCCGCTCTGCTTGGCCGGTCTCGAGGATTTTGCGGCATTATCCGCCGAGTATGCCGGCTCAGAAGATATAGCCGTTATCTCCGTGGTCGCTCCCGGCCTGAACGGCGAGGTAGGCAAGGATGATTTCACTGCCTGGGCCAAGGCGCAGGGCCTGTCTTTCCCGATTTATTTCGATGAGAACGGCGCTTTAACCAAGGAATTCGGAATCAGAGCCTACCCTACTTTCGTCTATCTGGGAAAGGACGGCAGGCTGTTCAAACAAAGCGTCGGAGACGAATCCAACGAGCGCGTCATTAAGGAACTTTCAAACCTCGGCGCGCAAGAGAGGTGATATTATGAAAAAAAATATACTCATGCTGGCTGCGGTCATACTCGGCTCAGGCTTTTTTGGCGTAAGCGCCCAAGCAACTGAACCCCTAAAAGATGCCTATTTCGCAGGTGGCTGTTTCTGGGGTGTGGAAGAATATTTTTCGCGTATTCCGGGTGTGCTTGACGTCACCTCCGGCTACGCCAACGGGAATACTGAAAAACCAACTTACAGGGAAGTCTGCTCGGGAAAAACCGGCTATGCCGAGGCCGTGCACGTCAGCTACGACCCGGCCAAAGTAAGCCTGGAAACATTGACCAAGCAGTTTTTCAAGATCATCAACCCCATCAGTGTGAACAAGCAGGGCAACGACCTGGGCAGCCAGTACCGAACCGGCCTGTATTACGCCGATGAAGCCGACAAGCCGGTTCTGGAAAAGGTCTGGAAAGAGATACAGGGCAAATATTCGCAGCCTCTGGCTGTGGAGCTTCTACCCCTGAAAAATTACTATCCGGCCGAGGAATACCATCAGGATTACCTGAAAAAGAACCCAGGCGGCTATTGCCATATCAGCTTTGACAGTCTCAAAGATATTCCTGCAAGCGACAGAGACTCGCTGGACGCAAGCAACTACTCTAAGCCGCCGGCCGAAGAGCTGAAAAAGCTGCTCAGCCCGGAACAATACAATGTAACCCAGAAAAACGGCACTGAACGGGCCTTTTCAGGCCGGTATTTGGATAATGAAGAGCCGGGCATATATGTTGACGTGGTAACCGGCGAGCCCCTATTTTCTTCCGCCGACAAGTTTTACTCCCGCTGCGGCTGGCCCAGCTTCACCAAGCCCATCTCGCCGGTGGTGGTCACCGAGCACAAAGACAGAAGTTTCGGTATGCTGCGCACCGAAGTACGCAGCCGGGTCGGCGACTCGCATCTCGGCCATGTCTTCGACGACGGCCCGAAAGACCGTGGCGGTTTGCGCTATTGCATCAACAGTCTGGCGATACGGTTCATCCACTATGACGACATGGACAAAGAGGGGTACGGAGATTTGAAAAGCGCCGTGAAGTGATGGTCTTAGTGTCTGAAGCCAGCCTACCGGCTTTAGATAAAACACGGAGAGCGCCTTGTTTGAGGGCGCTCTCCGTGTTTCAGCGCATTCTCATACGGTATTGCGGCTGTTCTTCCGGCGGCTTGGGTTTCTGCCGCTCGGCTTCAATCCGCTCCGCTTCCCTCTGAAACGTCTGTATGAGTTCTTTTGTGGGCTTGGCCGCCGCAAGGTCAATATCTCCGGGTGCGCCAAAGGCGTACCAGACCATGCGCCGGGCATAGTCTATCCAGTCGCGGTTTTCTTTCTCCCGCCGGAGCGGACGGGCCTGCCTGTACATTTCATTGGCGGTTTCCTGCGGGGTGTATCCGGCAAGGCGCATGTGCAGGGCAAGCAGGCTGTCCATGCGGGAAGCGTCGATAGCTCCGGGATTTTCCTTTTGCAGAATTTCCAGACAGGCGCGGTACGGCGCGGCCAGACTGCCGATTTTGGGAAACTCGAATTTTCTGACTTCCATATCCGGCCTTATGCGCTTCCTGAAGCGCCAGAGATTGGCAAGGCGGTTGCTTTTCCGCCCAAGCCAATATTTGAAGCTGCCCAGCGGCGTGGGCTTGGGCGTTTCTTCCCGTAGCCGTTCCCTTTCTTCCCGCTGTTGCTCCTTGAGAAAATGCCGGGCAATGTTCAGCATGGGGAGGCCGTGCGGCGCGAGGGCGGCAAGGCTCTTTCGCCGCTGTTCCCGCTGTCGCTCCCGTATTCGCCGCCTGTCGGCGGCAACGCGCTTCCTGCCGCTTCTCCGGCGCTCCGCTTCATCGGCGCGAGCCTGCCGGTACTCCCGCCATTGCTCGATGAAAACTTCGCTGACCGGCTCCGGCTCAATTTTCGGCATGTCCTCCGCTTCCGGCGGGTACACTCCGGCTTTATACTCGCCAAGCCGTTTGCAGAGCCTGGACAAGCCGAAATTGCGGTCTATGGACGAGGCTTTGACGGCTGTTTCACCCACAAACACGATTGCGCCTGACCCTTTCTTTTCAAAGCGCAAGCCGACCGCCGCCAGTTTTTCATGCAGTTCTTTCCAGCTTCCGGCAGTCTTGATGATTTTGTGGCCGCGCTCCTGGGCGATACGCATGGCCGATTTTTCGCCGGTAGCGTTTTCAAAGTCTTCGGCCTTGGCCGTGGGCTTGACGGTTTGCGGCATTTCAAGAAACGGTATCTGCTTTATATTGCGCACTATCTCGCCTTTTTCGTTGACGCGATAACGGGCTTTTTCCTGACTTGCCCAGCCCTGCTTGTGGGTTATGAGGGCCGCTATCCTGTGGCCTTCCTCAATGTCAAAACCCCGGTGCGGCTGAACCGTTTTCATGGTGTAGGGGTTTGTCCGGTTGACGGCGATATGCACATGATAATTGCCGGTGTTCCCGTGCAGGGTGTAAAACGCCTGATGTTCCTGTAAACCCATGCGTTCAAGAAAAATATGCGCGGCCTCGTCAATCTGTTCATGGCTCGGCAGTTCGTTTTCCTGCCAGGACATAACCCAGTGGGCAATCGGCATTTTGCTTTGTACGGATTCCTCGGCAAGAGCAATCATTTCATTTTTTTGCGCCGCCAAAGTCCCTGTGATGAAGTTCAACGCTCCTGAATACATCAGCTTGTCGTTGCCGTATTCGTCCTTTTCGGCAAAGATGTAGTCCACCAGGGCGGCTATCATGGTCGCCTTGGGCTTCTCAAAATTGGTGCGCTTCAGCTTTTTCAGGATCATTATCTTTCGCTCAATCTCTCAATGACCGCCCGTATGGCGTTCAGGGTCGCGCTCAATTCCGCAAGCTCATTCCTCCCGCCTTTTTCCCTGACCGCTTCAAAATTGTATTTGAGCAAGCCGCCAAGTCGCCGCAACTCCCGGATGGTCTGGCCGTCCGTCTTGGCGACAAGCGGTCTGCCCCCAAAGAACAGGCGGCGCATGTATTCGGAAACGGAGATTCCGGCGATTGCCGCCTGTCCGCTCAAACGCGCGTCCTCCTCGCCGGTAAGCCTGAGCGTCCGGCGGCACTGAAAACGCGCGAGGGTCTTGTCTTTTGCTTTCATGCCTTTCCTGCCTTTTCAGCGCGTGAGAAGCGAAGCGCCGAATGCGCTTTGGAGTCCAGAGGCGCAGCCTTTGGCAAGGTGTGTGGCTGTCGTCAGACAGCTACCAACTTGTGAAGAAAAACCGCAATCGTTATGCAAAACAACCTCCATTCAATCCAGTAATCAGCGCATGACGCTTTCCGCTGAATTTTGTTTGGAACATATATGAGATTTTTCTTTATGTGCAAGCAAAAAAGGCAAATGGACGGTATTATTCTTTTGAGTACAATAGCCATTTTCTGTATGATGAAACATGATTTTTCACTTCATAAAAAAGTTACTGTGCATATTTGTGCGCTACAGTCTTTTCTGTGCATTACTGTACAATGCCGTCTTGCCCTTGGTACTTGAAAATAAAGTCGCAATTATGATATGTCTGTTCGCAAAAATCAGTTTCGCAACAGGAGATAAGGCAATGGGAAAAGCGCAACGCTACACAATGGAACAGATTCAGGCCGCGCAAAAATCATTGCGGGGGCTGGCGGTGAAAAACGCCGGAAAGACCAGAGCGGAAACGGTGGAGTTTCTGGCGGCGGATATTCGCAAGGCCGTGGAGCAAGGTTACAGCCTGAATGAAATCAGGGACACTCTCGCCAAAGCGGGCATATCGGCTCCGCTCTCGCGCATGAAAGCTCTGCTTGGGCAAGGCGAGGGTGGAAGCGGCGCAAACGGTCGGGGATATGCCGGAAATTCCGGGCAAGCCTGAACCGGAAAGCATGGTCACGGCTCAGGCTGATACTGCCGTGACTACTGACCTGCCCGGCGGGAAAAAGTGCAGTTATTTTTAACTGTGAAGGGTAAAAGCGGTTTCAGAAAAGGCGTGAGCGTATTTTGCCTTTCGGCCTTTCGGCCTTTCTGCCTTTTGCTTGTGTGGAGTTTTTTTGTTCGGAAGCCCCCTGCGGAGCGTTTTTTCGTCCCGTCGCCCGCGAAGCGGAAACGCCGGAAGCACGGCGGCGAATGTCAAGGCCGGGCAAAGCCCGCCCGCATAGCGGGTTGCCTTGACAGAGCCGCCGCTTCCGGCACAGTTGCGGGCGTGACGGGCGAAAACAGGGGCAATTTTCATTTCTGCTTTTCGTCCTTTTTCTCCTCCGCTTTTTGTTGTTCCCCCGTCAGTTCCCTGAGCGTTTTGGCAATGTCCGAGGCTTTCCAGACCGTTGTTTTGGGGCCGATTTTTATCGGCTTTGGGTACTTGCCGCTTTTGCAACCTTGCCACCATGCGCTTCTGCTTATGGGTATAAGCTCCAGCACTTGCGAGATTCGCAAAAGCGCGTCTTCGTTTATGGTTTGTGACATACTTTCCTCCGTTGGTTGTGGGTGTTGTTTCAAAAATTGTTTTCATACACCACCAAGACTGTTGCGCGTTTTTTCGCGTAATTCATCAAGGTAGTCGGCCCATTCCTGCATCATCTTCCGCCGTTCAGGCAGATATTCGGCGCGGTTGTATATGCCGCGAATGATGTTTCTTGGAACGTGCGCAAGCTGGCGTTCTATCCAGTCAGCGTTATAGCCAAGCTCGTTAAGCATGGTGGAGGCCATAGACCTGAAGCCGTGCGGGCACATTTCATCAGTGTCAAAGCCGATGCGCCGTATTGCCCCAAGCAGGGCTGATTTGCTCATGCTCCGCTTTTCTGTTTTGTAGTTGGGGAATACATAAACGTCATTGCCGGAGTAGTTTTGCATTCTCCGCAGTATCGCTATGGACTGGCGGCTCAGGGGTATCAGGTGGTCGCGGGACATTTTCATGCGTTCCGCCGGAATGCGCCACAAAGCGTCATCAAAATCAATTTCCCGCCATTCGGCGTTGCGCAGTTCGCCGGTGCGGCAAAACGTGAGCGCCATAAGTTGCAAGGCGCTCCGCACAACAAGAGTTCCGGGGTAGTTGTCCAGGGCAATCAGCAAATTGCCCACGGCTTCCGGCGTGGTCTGCGAAGGCAGGTTTCGGCGTATGCGCGGGGCAAGCGCGCCTTTCAGATCCGCCGCCGGGTCGCGCTCGGCGCGGCCGGTAGCAATGGCGTAGCGGAAAACGCACGAACAGATTGTACGCACACAATGCGCTATGTCCCTCGTTCCCCGCGCTTCGATTTTTCGGAGTATCGCCAATACTTCCGGCGCGGAAATTGTGTTGACGGGTTTTGAGCCTATGGCCGGGAAGAGATTGCGCTTCATGCGGCAAAGGTTGGTCTTGGTGTATGCTTCGCTCCATTTGTCGCGCTGTTGCTCATACCATTCCATAGCAACCAGTTCAAAAGTGTTCTGGTAGGCGACTTTTTCCTGTTTACGCTGTTCTGACGGGTCAATACCGCTTTCAAGCGTCTTGCGGGCCTGTTCGGCGCGTTCTCTGGCGTCCTTCAGGCTGACGGTGGGGTACAGGCCAAGGGAAATGAGTTTTTCCCTGCCGTGAAACTGGTATTTGAACCGCCATGCTTTTGTGCCGTTGGGGGACACGAGCATGAAAAGTCCCTTGCCGTCGAACAACTTTTGCGCCTTGTCGCCGGGCTTTACGGCTCTGAGGGCTGTATCGGTCAATGCCATTGGGGTAATCCTCCGTGTTGAGATTGATTTACCCCATACGCTACCCCCAAAAATGGGGTATGTCCATGCGTCCAAGAAAATCCATGTATATCCAAATTTTCAAATTTATCTTGTATTATCAATATGTTTTATATCAAAACGGATGATATTTTTCTGCGATAGTCCTCTTCGTAGCACAATCTTTTGGGATCTTCCCGGATGGCCTCAATGCGTCTGGCGTGGTAGTCCTGATAGTATTCGGGCATGAGCTGCACGTCAGCGGGCATCAAAAAGAAGCGCGAACCAAGAACGTGTCGGGCCAGCATGTACATGACCGCCGACTGTCTGTCCGCCGTGGCGCCGCCGCGCGGAGCCACTTCGTCCAGGTCGAGACTGACAATCTGGGCGTCGCCCAAATCGAAGCGCGTGGGTTCCTTCAGGATGACATACGCCTCGATGGCATCCAGCAGAGAGCGCCAGACATTGTTGATGGTATGTTCCTCATAAGTGTTCTGGATGCCCTTGTTCTGCCGAATCTGCGCTCCCACATCGGCCAGCAGCGGCACGGCATAGCGTTGCGCCTGCAATGCCTCATGCACATGACCCCGTTCAAAAAGCCCATCCACCACTTCCCACCAGGAGGTGGAAGCGTCGCGGCTGATGCCTTCATGGACAATGAGGTCATGCAGTTCCGGCAACACATTGGGCTGATAGAGGCGGGGATGATTGCCGTCCGAGAGTTCCTCATAGGCAAGGTCAATGGCCCGGCCTATCAGTCCTGGTACGCCGTCCGCCGGAGCCGTGACATCCAGGGGCGTGGCCAGCAGCGACAACAGGTTGACCAGAAACGCCTTGTGCGAGGGCAGGGGCTTGCGGCAGCCCAGCGGCGTGTCAAAGGGATTGACGGCATAGTCCGGCGTCATCCTGAGCCGGTGATAGGCGGCAAGGTGCTTTTTCCCTTCGGGCAGGTTTTCTTTCAGGAGCGTGATAAGGCCGGAAGACGACGGCCCCACATCCACGATGGACAGCCACGGCAGGCGGGACAGCCCGGCCTGCGTGACAAAGGCGAAGTTCATGGCGTTGAGGAAAACCGACTTCCCGCCGCCCATCGGAGCGACGCCCAGATCGATCCACGCGGCCTGTTCCGACGAGTTCGGCGCAAAGGGCATGATTTTGCCGTCCTGCGTGCGGAACAGAAGGCTTCCTTCTTTCCACGGCGAAGCCGAGCGCAGCGGCCACATGCCGATGGCATCCTGAAGCGGCGCGGCTGTGACCGGGGCCGGACTGGACGGCATCATGCCGGGCAGTGTCGCGGTAACGCCGAGCAGCGGGTCGCCAAGAGCTTCCGTCACATCACACGTTCCCCATCCCTGAACAGCCTTGGAGAGTTCCGCCACCCGTCGCCTGAGCAGAAGATGAGCGTCCTGTTCATTTTCCCGCACACAGGCCCAGGTGCAGAGGCAGATGCGGAACTTCACGCAGCACACGCCTTCCAAATCCAGCGTGCGCAAGGTTTCCACGGCATTATTGAGACGTTTGTTGTCTGCGTTTGTGAACGCCAGAATCGCGGCCAGCAACGGCTTGAGGCCCATGTTCAGGCCGCCGTCTTCCAGCAGGAAGGACATGCGGTACGGCAAACGCTCGTCCCGTCGCGCCAGAACGCGAAAGAAGTCCTGAAACGGCTTGGGTGTCTGCGGCATGAGGGTCATGATCAGCGGCCCATAGATGCGCTCGCCTATTCGGATTGCGCTCCGCGACACCATGTTCCCCTCGCGCGGCCAGAGCTGTGTTCTGAAGTCCGGGTACAGGACGTTATGCAATGCCTCTCTTTTGCCCGTGTCCGGGTCAGGCAGACGGAGCGGCAGGGGATCGCCGGGTACAAGCGCCCGCCATGCCCGGTTGGTGAACTCCGGCGCGATGCACAGGCGGATGTCACGCAGGGCGTCATGCGCCGTGAGCGGCCAGGCCAGCAAATCCGCCTGCCGGAAGGCATCAAGAACACCAGTAAGAAAGCCATTGTGCGCGTCATGCAGGGCGGCGACAGCACGGGCAATCTGTTGACAGCCCGCAAGTGTGGGCATTTTGGACATGGCCGCGTCGCGTTCCTTCAGCGCCGTCTTCCGCAGGGTGTCGGGCAGCACGGCGGGCCGCGTCCACAGCACAATCCAGCATGTTTCCAGAGCGCAGTAACGTTGCAGGGCATGGCCCCAATCTTCCAGCAGCGGGCCGATATGCAGGCCGAGGTTGTGTGCCGTCAGGCGCGACGGCTCAAGAAGCTCGGCAATTCGTTCTCCGCTGCTTTCCGGGTCATATTCAAAGACCACCTGAAGGGCGTGCCCCGGTTTGGAAAGCGTGGCCTGGAGCTTTTCCGTCAGGCTGGAGACGATGGCCGCGTATTCTTCCACCCCCACATGCTTCAGCGAGCCTTCCAGATGAAGAAGGCTGACGAGGCTTCCGTCATCGGCCACGAGTACGCCGTTATCCACGGTTTCAAGACGACAGTAACTGTGAACCGGCCCGGCGAACGCTTCCGAGAGAGCGCGGATGCCGCGATCCACGCCGTTGACAAGTATATCAAGCATTACGCATCCCTCTTGAGTACGACTTGCTGAATGACCACGCCGCGCGGCGTCTTTGCCGTGGACGCGCGGCAAACAAGGACTGTGGCAAGGAGTTTTTGCGTGCTTTCCACGCCCTGGCTGGATTCGTAGGAAACAATCAGGGGAAACTCGACTTTCCATGTGGCCTTGCCGCCCACCAGACCGGAAGCGATGATGACCGGGGCGCGTGTGGCGACGGCGGAAGCGGAAAGTCGCTTGTCCCGAATCATGTCCAGAACGCCGGAACTTTGCAGGGAAGCCAGAAAAGACTTGTAGGCCGCGTCATCAAAATGGGGCCGAATGGTTTCCAGCTTCTCGCGCCACTCAAGGAAGTTGAGCGACATGGCCCCGGTGATGGCGTTCGACGCCCAGGTCAGCAGGCCCTCCTGCGTAAGCAGCGGCTGGTCGAGCGGAATCATGGGCGCAAGCCGCAAGTCCGGCGTGGCCGCGAAGTATTGCGGCTTCGGCTGATTCAGGAGCAGGATGGTGGCAACGCCCAGACTGGCGCACAAGGCCACGGTCAGAGTGAGAGCCAGTTTCATGGCCCGGCGGAACTGCGCCCTGTACCAGTCCAGGCCGCCGATGACGGCGGCGGCATCCGGGGCGGGCGGCGAGGCATGAACTTCCGTCATGCTCTTTGACGGCGTTTCTGCCTGCGGCTCCGGCAGGGGGACGTTTCTCTTTTTTTTGAAGAGGCTCATGTTCATCATCCCCTGCTTACAGGCCCAGATCGCCCATGCCGGAGGTCTGGTCGGAGCCGAACAGCGTGGCCGAGCCGGAACCGAGAAGTTCTCCAAGACCGAGCGCCAACGCACCGATAACCACTTTGGTCAGGCCACCGGCATAGGTGCTTTGTCCCTGATTTTTCGTGGCCTTATACATGTCCACACAACCCCACACGCCCATGCCCGCTCCGGCGGCATAGCCCGCCATTGTGATGCCCCTGGCGACACCCTTGGAGTTGTCGGCAATGTTCTGGCCGATTTCTCCGAAGGTGACAGCGGCATGGACTATTTCGGGTGCGAACAGCCAGACGGCGGCCATGCCCATGCAGGCGACGGTGAAGCGGACGGGAGAAACGGAAAACGTATTCTTGATGGTGTTCATGGTGTTTCCTTCAGCCAATAATTCTGGCTATATATGTTTGCACATCCCCTCCTATGGTGGCTCCGATGCCGCGCAGGAAGGTGACGAGGTTGACGGCGATGATTCCGCCGAACAGATGGACGAGGCCCCGGCTGAGGTTCATGGGCTGATTGGGCGTGTCGCGCATGAGGCACAGCCCCCGCGCAATGCCGATGAGGCCCACCGTGGCGATGGCGTACACCGCGAACTGGATGTAGACGGAACCGGGCGAAGACGGCGGGCTGTAGCTCAACGACTGCTCCGAGCTTTGGTTGAATACCGTCATGGACAGGGAATCCATGAGTGCCGGTAAGTTGAGCAGCAACACCGCGCAGACGAATGTCCATACCGCTGTGGAGCGGTTGAAGCGGTGCTTGTGACTGATGGCCTGCCCAAGCGAAACTACGGCGAAGGCGACGCCCACCAGGTAGGCCAGCCGGACAAGCACCGGCCACCATTGCTGCAAATGCGGGATGACGTTGGCGACGTAATTGTCCATGCCGTCACCTGCCCTTGACGTTCAGGACGAGAACACCCAGGGAAGTGCCGCTTTCCAGTCGAACGGTCGGCGGGCGGTCAAAGCCCTTTTCAAATATTTTCCCGGCCTTTTCGCCTACTTTCCCGGCGGCTATCCATGCCTGGTCTGCCACGCTGTATTCGTTCCAGACCATTTGATCCGTGGTGTCATTGCCATAGCCGTAGATGGTGCTTTGCGCCCCGCTGTAGCGTTTGGCACTTCCCAGGCCTTCAAGGAAGGCGGACGCAACAAGCCCGCCCCAGCGTGAGAAAAAGTGGGTATCCACGGAGCTGGCAACCGAGGCTTCCGAAGTGGACGGATCAACGGCATAGGCTTCAAGCTGAACCGTTTCGCCGGAAGGCAGAACGGCCCGGTTGAAGGCCAGCACAAGGCGTTCGTCATGCCGTTGGAAACTGCCCATCAGGCGGGCATTTTTGTATTCCCCAGAGGTGACTGTCGCCAGCACGGCAGACGGCACATCCGAGTTTACGCCCACATCCACAATGGCATAGAGCAGATCGCCCGGCTTGAGCGTCACGGCGGGAGGAGTGTTCCCTGACTGCGTTGTCTCTGACGTTGCCGCAACAGGCGTGGCGACAGGAGCTGTTTCCTCCGAGAAGTCGCGCAGGTAGATAATCCTGCCTTCACCCACGGCGACGGCGGACAGTTTCGTATCCAACGCCGCCAAATCATCCATCATGCGCTTGAGCATGGTATTGTCCGTGCGCGGCGTCTGGACGGGCGCGGTACGCACCGGCGCGACCGGGGGCACGGGCGGGGGCGTGTCTTCCTTTTTCATCACCACCGGCTTTCGTTGCCCTACAGGCGTGGGGATAAAACTCTCGCCTGTTTTGAGGGCTTCATTGGCCTGCCGAGCATCGTGTTCTTTCAGCTTCTGATTATATTCTTCCGAGCCTTCGCCTCCCGCCTTGCCGCTGATGGCGTCCGTCCTTGCCGAAGTCAGGCTGGCCGTGGCGGACGGTTTTTCCGGGGAGAACAGGAAAAAGGACGCGAGAAGTATGGAGACGGCGAGCGCAACCCCCAGAAGGCTGAACAGGATGAGCCGCCGCTTTTTTTCCGTGCTTGCCATATCGCTCATGGTGTATCCTCATTTGGAAACTTGCAGGCGGATTGTCTGGATTTGTCCGTTTTTGGAAATCATCAACCGTGATGTGACCGGAATCTCGTAGCATCTGGTATTGCCCGCACCGTTGACCACGGCTGTCCAGGCGGGCCACATCAGCGTATGAGTCGTTCTCAGGTAGTGCTTGCCGTTGTGGTGCCAGACAAGCACGTCATCAGACACCGGCTCTACGCGAACCCGTGCGGCCTTTTCCGGCGGAATGCGGTCAAGAAAGGCCAGCATGGAGGAATCCGCCGTTTCCTTGATGTCTCTGATAATCGGGAGGGCGGCTTTCGGGCCGTGATGGGCGAGTTGGAACAGCACCAGCGCGTCCGCCTTGCGCTCCGGCGCACGCACAGAATCCGATTCCAGCCGGACGACCAGCGGCATGTCCCGGCCTTCCAGCGTCACCACAATGGTGGACGTGGCATACCCCTGCGTGGGCATGACGTTGAGCAGGTTTCCGTCCGGCAGTTCCGGGCGCAGCACCTGAAAGAAGGACGGCCCACCGTTGGTCACGGAGGTAATCGGCCAGGGCTGACCCGTGGAATCATGGAAGACCAGCGAAGTGGCGATATTGGCCGTGGTGAACACAGGCACGGGAGAACGGCCCGGCTCCAGCGTCACGCGCACGGTGCGCGTGTTCAATACCGGAGATACGGGCAGCAGTGCGCGGTCACGCTCGTCCGAGCGCGAGCGGTATTCCTGTATCTGGCTCTCATCCAGCGGCATCATCTGCCGCAGACTCTCTTCAAACAGGGCTTGCGCATCCCGCGCTTTTTTGTCCGCCGCGTCCTGAGCGGTTTTCTTTTCCGTCTGTCCGAGAACTGTGTTTTGTTTTTCGGGCGGTGTGGTGGGTGTGTCGTCCGCAAATGCCGGTCGTCCGGCAAGAACGGTCAACGCCAGAAGGCAGCATATTTTCTTCACGATGAATCCCTTATGTGTAAGCGGTTATGGGAAGGTCAGACTTACTGAAGGCGTTTTCCCTGCGGAACGCCGCGCCCATACCTTTCAGTATTTCTCCCACTGAACGACACTGATTTCCGGCATCCTTTCGGTCATTCAGCGGTGCTTCCCGTTGCTGTCGGTAGTCGGCAGCCTGACGGCGACGTTTGTAATCCTGGAGAAATTCGATGATGCCCAGGGCATTTTTTGGTGGAACATCGTCCGCTGATGGCGCACGGTTTTGGGAATGAAGGTGCAGCCAAATACCGAACGGCATGGCATCATTGACCACGGGCGGAAATTTTGCCGCAAATGCCTCAAACTCAGGCCGCAGCCGTGCCTTGTTCGCGCTCCACGCCTCATGCTGGCGTTGTTCCCGTTCCTCTCGTGCCTGCATTATCTTCCGCAGGTCTTGAGTGTGTTCCTCGCCTGTCTGACCGGAATGCCGCACCGGATCGAGCCAGCGTTGTCCGCGCAGCCAGTTGCCCATTTGCGGCACAAAGCGCCCTTGTTCGCGTTGCCAGTTTTCCGAAGAGGCAAAGCGTTGAATGGCGGCATGAAGTTCAGGGAGTGACGGAAGCTGGCCGCTTCTCACGAGTTTGAGCCAGGCCATGCGGGCAAAGCCCTTGGCCTCTTTTTTGGGGTACATGGCCCAGATGCTTTCAAAATCGGGAAGAGAAGAAGACACGCCCCCCGCCGCAGGCGTTCCGACCATGCGGCGAACAGGGCTGACCGTTGTCTCGCCAGGCGCATGGGGGAAAAGGGGGGAGTCTTTTTCTTTGCTTTGTTTACTAAGATTGGTTAAGTAGCCAGATTTTGCCTCATGGCAGTCAGCTTCTGACTGTTTGTTGGTAAATTCTGTCTTTTGCTTCTCAACAAGTTTCGCAGGGCGCAAAAGATAATAGACGGAAGAACGGTATTGTTCCCGCTTGATGGAAATGAGTTTTTCTCTGACAAGCTCGGCAAGATAATTTTTGACGCTGCTGATGCTGCATGAAAGTCTTTTTGCAAGCGTTGTCTGCGAAGGCCAGCAATGGTCTTTATCAGCGGCATAATCACATAAAATCGCATACATGGTCTTTGCTCCAAACGTAATAGACATTTGCAGAACAAATTGTGGCAAAATTGGGCCGCGAATATTTCCCTTTGGGGCAAACGTCTCCATGTTTTCTTTCTCCCGGCCCGAAAAAAGACAAAAACAGCAGATTCGTTGTTGACAACGAGGAACCTTCCGGCTACCGTTGTCCTCACGTTGCACACGTAAGAACATAGTTCTGCAATAGAAGCCGTTGAGTTGCCGCTCGATGGCTTTTTTTGTTTTTCCTGGGCTTGGCGCTATTTCCTCAATGGAAAGTCCTCTTGAGGCGAGTTGGCGAATCATTCAAACGTGGGCATCACGCATAGCCGTGGAAGCAGCGCCGGGGAGGCTTCCGGCGTCTGCCCGGAGTACGGCGCGACCAGTGGAGGCGCACGTATGCGTGGGAGGGCGTCTGGAACCGAAGAAAGGAGGACGTGGCCGTATATGAAAAAAACTCCTTCTGACCATGTGGGGCACATGGCCAGAAGGAGTTCTGTACGGAGAACAAAAAGGAACACATCCGAAAAAAATTCACTTTTTTCGGAAAAATTTTTGTTCTCGATAACTACGGTATATTCTTGGGGAAATAAAAGGCGACTGGCGAAAAACGGATAAGAAAACGGATAAGCAACCAAGGAAGAAAGCCGGTAAAACCTGTCAGGCTCCGGCTCCGGTATCTTCCTATAAATATAAGAAATTAAAGAAAAACTATCCGCATTGGACGTATTAGTCCGATGTGTGAGGGACACACACACACACACACACTCTCTCTCTCTCTCTCTCTCTCTTGGCTTGATACCGTACTGCCGAAGCTTGAGGTACAATGTGGATCGCTTCATACCGAGCAGTTTTTCAGCGCCGTTTTCGCCGCTGATGCGCCCTCCGGTTTTGTTGAGGATATATTGGATGTACCGCTTTTGGAGTTCCAGGAGAGTGGGGGTGTCCGCATAGAGGGAGGTTTCAGCGCGTTGGCAGTGATCCCGTGCTTCGTGCTGCCCTCCGACAGCTAGATCAAAGGGGCCGCCCGTGTACAAGATGACGGCGCGTTCCACTGCGTTGCGCAGTTCCCGGATATTGCCCGGCCACTGATACTCGGAGAGGCGGCGCAAGGTTTCCTCATCCGGATAGGGGAGCTTTTTGCCGTAGCGACGGGAGAAATGGTCGGTGAACGCCATGATGAGTTCTTCCAGGTCCTCAAGGCGTTCGCGCAGCGGCGGGATGGTCACGGGGATGACCGAGATGCGGTAATAGAGGTCCTCGCGGAAGGTCCCCTCACGCACGGCGCGGGGCAGGTCACGGTTGGTGGCGGCGATGAGCCGGAAGGAGGAATGGATCTCCTTGGTCCCGCCCACGCGCATGAAGCGGTGCTCCTGCAGCACGCGCAAGAGTTTGATCTGCATGTTCATGGGGATATCGCCCACTTCGTCGATGAACAGCGTGCCGTTGTCCGCCAGTTCAAAAAAGCCGATCTTCTGTCCCGTGGCGCCTGTGAAGGCGCCTTTTTCATGCCCGAAGAACTCGTTTTCGAAGAGATGCTCGGAAACCGAGGCCGGGTGTACGGCGACGAACGGCCCTTTGCAGCCGCTGTGCCGGTGCACGTAGTTGGCCATGACCTCCTTGCCCACGCCCGTTTCCCCGAGCAGGAGCACGGCGGCGTCCGTGGCGGAGACGACTTTGGCGCGTTCAAGGCACATGCGGAATGAAAGGCTCTTGCCCCACAGCTCGAGCCGTTCCTCCTGCGCCATCTTGGTGACGGCATGGATCTGCCGCACTTCGGCGCGCATGTTGCGGGCTTCGAGCAGGCGGAGGACATTTTTGAGTTCCGAAGCGCAGAGGAGCCCGACGCGGCTCAGATCCTCTTGGGCGCAATGGAGCATCCGGCTGGAGTGCACGGAACTGTCCGCATAGAGCAGCCACGGGTTCCCGTCGGGGAGCCGGAAAGGCAGGCAGAGGAGATCCAGCCCGTTCTGCTGGACCGAGAAAGGGGCTTCCTCACGGATGCGTTCCCGGATCAGATCGCGGCTCGGCACGAACATCCCAGAGGCGATTTCAGAGCCGGAGAGGTTACAGGAGCCGCGGCAGAGCAGGGTTTCACCGTCCATACTGAAAAGGGCTGTGCGTTCGGCGCGGAAGACCTTACGCAGGCAGGCCGCGAGCTGGTAGCAATATTCTTCAAGAGTTTCCCATTCATGGATCGAGCCGACTTCGCGGCAGCAGACATCGAAGGACGCTTCTTTCTGCTCCGGAGAAGGCCACGGGGAACGTTTCCTGCCCAGCCCGATACGGCTGAGGAGCATGAGGGAGGTTTCCTCGGCGGCCTCGGCTTCGGCTTCGCGCCCGAGGGTATTCAGGAGCTCGGAGCGCCGCCGTTCGGTGAACCCATACTCGATGGGCATGTTGGCATCTTTGAGGATTTCAAGGCTTTTGTCGAGCAGGTCAAGCGCGTCCTGCGGCGATTTTTTGCGGAGGAGGATCGCCTTCAGCCGCAGTGCGTGCCCCCTCATCATGGGGCTCGGGCTGATCTCGGCCTCGCGGAACAGGGTATCGAGATCGATGCCGGGCAGGGGCGGGAAGCCGTGTTCGGCATAGAACACCGCGAGTTCGAGGATCCAGAGGTAGTTGTAGGACAGGGAGAAGGAAGGGTGGCGCTCGGCTTGCCGCAGGGTATCGGAGAGCAGGTTATAGGACATTTCGGCCCGGCCCATGCGGGAATAGCAGAGCGCGATGGCGGCGAAAGCCCGGAGCATCAGCTTGGGGTTGGCGGCCATCGTCGAACGGGAGACGACGGTCTGGAGGGTTTCCAGGGCGTCATCCTCGCGGCGCATGTAGGCGTAGAGGACGCCGAGGTGCTGGCGGAAGATCTGGGCGGACATGATGTTCCCTTCCAGTTCCGCCGTGCTGATGGCGGATTTGATCATGCCGAGGGCGTGGGCGAAGTGGCCGGAGTAGGCGGCGGAGGATGCCGCCTGGAGCACGAGCTGCGATTCGAAGAGGGGCAGTACGGGCTTATGGGTGCTCTTTTGGAGCATTTCGTAGCATTCGAGCGCCTGCTGGAAGTTCCCCCGGATGAAGTGCATCAGGATGAGGAAGGGCGTGATCCGGGTATACAGCTCCTTGTCGTCCAGCGTCTTGAGCAGCTCCATGGCGGAGTGGAACGTTTCATGGGCCCGTTCGAAATGGATGGTGCCCGTGAAGAACGTGGCGGAAGCCTGCGCGAACCGGATGAGCACGAGGGTACGTTTATCCCCTGCGGAGGCGGCGTATTCGGCGGCCTTTTTCATGAAGGCGGAGGAGCGGGCCGCGTTCTTCATATAATAGAGGGAGGCGTCGTGGGCGGCAAAGGCATAATGGACGAAGGAACGGGCTTCCGGGGCGGTGAGCCTGCGGTTTTGCCACTGCGCGAGCTGATTGAGGAGCAGCTCGAGATATCCGGCACTTCCGGCCGTGTCGGCTCTGCGCCGCAGGACGCGCATACGCTTCGTGCAGATCTCGCAGGCCGTTTCCGGCATTTTGGATTCGCAGGCGGAGATGAGTTCTTCGAGCGGCGAGCCCGTGTCGCGGAACAGGAGGGCCGGCAAAGCCTCCCTCAAATGGTCGGCCCCGGCTTGCGTCAGGTTCCATGTTTCGTCCCGCTGTTCCGCGAGGCCGTCGGCGGTCACTCTGTGCAGGGCTATTTCCGCCTGCGCGGCGGGACATTCGAGCATCTGGATGAGGCACAGCGTCGAGCGTTCCTGTTTCAGAGACGACAAAAGCCAGAGAATCAAGAGAGACGTTGATTCTTGCATACCCGCGCTCCCCCTGCGGAAATTTGTCTCAAAGTAGCGTGCCGCCTACGGTGCGTCAATGGCATCAGGCATTGTCCATTATAAATTTTGGACAAAACAAGTCTAAAAACTGGACAAGTCCAGAATCTGGACAAACGCTTTCCTGCCCTTTCCCGTGTCGAATGCCAACAAGTCTATTTTTTCACTAGTAAAATCTTTTTTCCGTAACATGGCATGGAGCTTGCTCTTCATAAGGCATCACTCGTTGAGGAGGCTCCTCGTGTTCTACGGATGGAAGTTGGCGACCATAGGTTCCTGCGGGAATCTGCTCCTTCAGGGAAGCGTGTTCTATACCATGAACGCCTTTATCGAACCCTTGGTCGAACTGCACGGTTGGAGCCGGGCCGGGATCGGTCTGAGCATGACTTTCGCATCGGCCATGATGACGTTGAGTATGCCGATAGGGATTATGCTCACAAACAAGATAAGCATCCGGCTTCTGATGACGCTCGGGGCTTTCATCGGCGGGCTGAGCTATGTCGGGCTCGGCTACGTTGACGACATTCGGTTGTTCGCGGCGCTGTTCGCCATCGTATGGGTGTGCGGGCAGATCTGCGGCGGGGTGGTCGCCACCATGCTTATGAACCGCTGGTTCGCCGCCTACCGGGGCCGTGCTTTCGGGTTGGTCAACATGGGGACTTCCCTGTCCGGGGCGTTCCTGCCGTTCGTGGCCCTCGTACTGGTGGATACGCTGGGCGTTTCATGGGCGTTTTCGATACTCGGCGGCCTCGCCTTCCTGCTTTTTCCCCTTTGCTGGCGGATTATCCGCAATACGCCCGAAGATATCGGCCTGACCGTCGACGGCGTGGCGGCGAACCCTTTCGCGGCGGCACGGGAAGAGGAAAAGGTGATTCCCATGAATTGGCGGGAGCTGGTGGCCAGCCGCCAGATGTGGATCATCGGCGTATCGTTCGGTATCGGCCTGATGGCCGTGGGGGGCGTGCTCAGCCAGCTCAAGCCCCGCTTTGTGGATACCGGCATGAGTTCGTATGTGGCGATGGGGTTCATGTGCCTGACCGCGCTGCTCGGGGCCGTGGGCAAGTACGCATGGGGCTGGGTCTGTGACCGCACCACTCCGCTGTTCGCCACGAAGCTGTTGTTCCTGTGCAATGCGTTGTCGTTGGCCTGCATCTTCCTGCCCCATACCTTGTTCAACGTCATCCTGTTCGTAGTGGGGTACGGCGTGTGCATGGGCGGCATCTGGACGGTATTCCCCTCCGTGGTCGCCTATCTCTACGGCAAGAAGCAGTTCCCCCACGTCTATAAGTACATTTCCCTGTTCGTGGCTGTGAAGTCCCTCGGTTACGCCGCTGTCGGGCTCTCCCACAGCCTCACGGGCAACTACAACATGGCATATATGGGGATGGTCATCCTGTTGCTGGCGGCTTTTGCCGCGACGTCGACCATCCGGGAACATGAGGCGGCGGAAGGAAACGTGTTTTCAACTTGTAACTGAGAGAGGAGACTTTCAGATGGCATCTGCAACACACGTATATCGCAACGGGACCATCCTGACTATGGATTCTGGAGGGAGTCAGGCGCAGGCGCTCGCGGTACGCGGGGAAACCATCCTCGCCGTCGGCTCCGACGCGGAAATCATGGCTCTTGCCGATCCGCATACGGTGGTTACGGATTTGCGCGGGAGGACCATGCTCCCCGGTTTCATCGACGGGCACAGCCACTTCGTCTCCGCCGGCCTCATGGCGGCCACGCAGCTCGATCTTTCCTCGCCCCCGGTGGGCGGCGTGAAGAACATCGCCGAGATCAAGGGACTGATCCGCGCGAAGGCCGCAGAAACCCCGAAAGGCGAATGGATTCTCGGTTTCGGTTACGACGACACCGGCCTTGAGGACAAGCGCCACCCGCTGGCCTCGGACATTGATGAAGTCGCCCCAGAGCATCCCGTGCTCCTGCGCCACGTGTCCGGCCACCTCTCCGCCTGCAACGGCCTCGCGCTGGCGAAGGCCAATTATACGAAGGATACCCCCGACCCGGTGGGCGGCGTGATCCGCCGCGACGAGTACGGCAACCCCAACGGCGTGCTGGAAGAACCCCCGGCACGCGAACCCGTGTTCCGCCATATCCCCGCTCCCACGGAAGCCGACTGGATGGAAGGCATCAAAGCCGCTTGCGCCGCGTATACGGCGAAGGGCGTGACCACGGCACAGGACGGCTTCACCGCCACGGGCGACTGGGGCGCGCTGAAGCGGGCGCACGAACTCGGGCTGCTCCGCAACCGCGTGCAGATCCTGCCCGGCGTGTCGCGCATGGACATCAACACGTTCAACACACACGTTTCCGGTACGCAGCTCACCGCCGACGGCAAGATCAGCCTCGGCGCGGCGAAGCTCCTCGCGGACGGCAGCCTCCAGTGCTACACCGGCTACCTGAGCAATCCGTACCACAAGGTCATCTATGATCTGCCCGACGGCCCCATGTGGCGCGGCTATCCTATGGAACCGGAACAGCAGTTCATCGAAAAGGTCGTGGGCCTGCACCGGCAGGGCTGGCAGCTCGCCATCCACGGCAACGGCGACGACGCCATCCAGATGATCCTCAACGCCTACGAAGAGGCGCAGAAGCGCTATCCCCGCGCCGACGCCCGGCACATCGTCATCCACTGCCAGACCGTGCGCGAGGATCAGCTCGACCGCATCAAGCGGCTTGGCGTGGTGCCCTCGTTCTTTGTGGTCCACACCTATTTCTGGGGCGACCGCCATTATGAAATGTTCCTCGGCCAGGACCGCGCCGAGCGCATCAGCCCGCTCCGCAGCGCCCTGAAGCGTGGTATCCCGTTCAGCAACCACAACGACACGTTCGTGACTCCCATCGATCCTCTGCTTTCCGTCTGGTCTGCCGTCAACAGGCGCACCAGCGGCGGGCGCATCCTCGGCGAAAACCAGACCATCCCGGTCATGGATGCGCTGCGCAGCGTGACCTCGTGGGCCGCCTATCAGGCTTGCGAAGAACGCATCAAGGGCAGCCTTGAACCCGGCAAGCTGGCCGACTTCGTGATCCTCGAAGCCAATCCTCTGACGGTTGCCAAGGAAACCATCAAGGATATCGGGATTTCGGCGACCATCGTGGGCGACGAAGTCGTCTACGGCTCGCTGGATTAAAACGCTCCTCCCTCGCCGCCGGGGTGGCGGGCAACCCTTCCTCCCCTCCGCTCCGGCGTTTCCATAAAACGCAAACCCTGACGGGTATACTGTAACAAAAGCAAGGAACGAGTATGGAAAGCACATTTTATCCTTATCTGGGCGCACTCGGTTGGACTGGCCTCTTTCTCCTGATCGGCACAATCATCCGCGCAAAGGTAAAGTTTTTCCAGACCTTTCTCTTCCCCGCCTCGCTTATCGGCGGCATCATCGGGTTTTTCGTCCTGAACGCGGGCTGGCTCGGCATCCCCAGTTCCACCGGCTGGAAGACGATCACCCCGGTGACGTTCAGCACGATCACCTTCCACCTGTTCGCCTTCGGTTTTGTGGGCATTGGGCTTTTGCAGGCCAAGAGCGGCACCAGCGGTAAGGTCGTGGCCCGAGGCGCGTTGTGGATCGCGCTCATCTTCGGGCTGCTCTTCTCGGTGCAGGCGATGGTCGGCAAGGGGACGTTCGATGTGTGGAAGCTGCTCTTCGGCGGCGATTTTTTCACCGGCAACGGTTACCTGCTCGGCGCCGGCTTTACGCAGGGCCCCGGTCAGACGCAGGCGTACGCCAGCATTTGGGAAACCACGTATAAGATCAGCAACTCGCTGAACGTGGGGCTTGCCTTCGCCGCCGTCGGCTTCCTTGTCGCGGGTCTTGTGGGCGTGCCGCTGGCCTTCTACGGCATCAAGAAGGGCTGGGTTTCCATCGAAGGCGGAAAGCTTCCCCAATGCTTCCTGCGCGGCCTCATGGACAAGGGCGACAACCCCACCTGCGCCCGCTCCACGACCCACCCCGCCAACATTGACAGCGTGGCCTTCCACCTCGCAATCATGGCCACTCTGTACGCCCTCGCCTATGCCTTCGGCGTGTGGTGGCTGTGCACGATGCCCAAGGGCATCAACGGCCTCGGCATCGGCATGATCTTCGCGTGGGGTATGTTCTTCGCCATGATCGCCCGTAAGCTGATGGCCAAGTTCGACCTCATCCACCTCCTCGACGGCGAGACGACCCGCCGCCTGACCGGCGCCACCGTGGACTTCATGATCTGCGCCGTGTTCATGGGCATTCAGGTCCGCCAGCTCCAGGAAGTGGCCATGCCGTTCCTCATTGCTGTCGTGCTCGGTACCATCGCCACCCTGTTCATCTGCCTGTGGTTTGGCCGCCGTTCCCCTGAACACGGCTTCGAACGCGGCCTGACCCTGTTCGGCTACTGCACCGGAACGGCGGCCTCCGGCCTGCTTCTGCTCCGCATCGTCGACCCCGAATTCGATACTCCGGTTGCCGTTGAAGTGGGCCTCATGAACGTGTTCGCCACCATCCTCTTTAAGCCGATATCATGGTCAATGCCGTTCGTCCCAGTGGAAGGCTTCCCCATGTTGTGGATATTCGTAGCCGTGACGGTCGTGACCCCCATCGTCATGTACTTCCTCAAGATGATCAGAAAGCCCGCCTTCTAAGGCATCCGGGGCGGCCTGGGGAGGGCCGCCCCCTTCCCAAAGCGAATGTGCGCCTCACGGCGCTTTTCCCATAACGGCAAACAACGGCCGGAGTTGTCCGGTCTTAACCCTCTAACGGAAGGAAGGAACGTATGAAGCGCATTGTAACCCTGATTCTCGCCGCTGGCCTGATTCTTGGCGCAACCTCCGCCGCTCAGGCGGTCGATTTCAAGGTTTCGGGCTTGTGGCAGCACCGTGTATCGTTCGCTGACCGTAATTTCGAAAAACACAACGGCGATGACAAATTGCGGGCGGCCAGCCGTCTGCGTACCCAGATCGACGTGATCGCTTCGGAATCCCTGAAGGGCGTGATGTTCTTCGAAATCGGCCACCAGAACTGGGGCAAGTCCGCTCAGGGCGCGGCCCTTGGCACGGACGGCAAGGAAGTGAAGGTCCGTTACAGCTATGTGGACTGGGTTGTCCCGCAGACCGACGTCAAGGTTCGCATGGGCCTCCAGAAGTATACGCTGCCGAACTTTACCGGCATCGGTTCCCCGATCCTCGACGCTGACGGCGCGGGCATTACCATCAGCAACCAGTTCACTGAAAACGTGGGTACGAACCTGTTCTGGCTGCGCGCCGCGAACGACAATGATCCCGAAATGACGAAGCACGACGCCCACGACGCGCTGGACTTCATCGGTCTGACCGTGCCGCTGACCTTTGACGGCGTGAAGGTAACCCCGTGGGGCATGGGCGGCATCATCGGGCAGGACAGTTTCAAGGGCAGCGGCCCTGACATGACCGGCATCGCCATGCCCGGCATGTTGCCTCTCGGCGGCGACGCGGCCATAGCCGCTTCCTCCGACAAGGATCACGGCAGCATCTGGTACGGCGGCATCGCCGCGGACGTGACCTATTTTGAGCCTTTCCGCTTTGCCCTCGACGCCGCCTACGGCAGCGTGGATATGGGAACCAGCAAATACAAGGACAAGAACTTCGACGTGAAGCGCTCCGGCTGGTACGCCGCGTTCCTCGCCGAATACAAGCTGGAATCCTGCACCCCCGGCCTGCTGTTCTGGTATTC